>PJUB01000033.1_pt1 | contig 201634 bp, 176 predicted proteins | sample 1512141 | NCBI WGS metagenome assembly PJUB01 (sample SAMN08177677, study PRJNA422409) | Soil metagenome, whole genome shotgun sequencing project. | isolation source: Soil enriched on filter paper: alkali lignin treatment | place: USA: Madison | collected 2015-01-15
CAGGCGGGCGCGTTGTGCCGGGTTGCCGCCGACAGCGGCGTAGCGCAGGGGCAGCAGCTCGAAGCGGCGGGTGCAGTCGGCGACCGGGCTGTTGCGCAGGGCGGGACGGTAGCCGGTGGTGATGCGCCGGCACAATTCTAGGGCTTCGTTCAATGAATCCATGGATGTGCTCCAGTGAGCAGGAGTGATCAGCAAATGCATGCAACGCGCTGCATTCGACCCGAACCTGGACCCTAGCGAGGAATCACTTCTTGCTGGAGCTTTGCGCTTCCGATACGCGCGTAGGAGTTTTCTGAAAATGCGGTGGTATTGACTTCGGTAGGTGTTTTCACCGGTTATCACTTCCACGAAGGGGCATTCGTCACGCTACGGAAAGTCGGCGGGAGACCGAACCTGAGAGGCTTGTTGTAGGCGACCTGGCAAATCAAAAGGGCCGCAAAGCGGCCCTGATGCATTTCAGAACGCCCCTTGCAACGTCACCATGAAGTTACGCGGTTCGCCATAGAAGTTGCCCCAGCCCGGCGCGCCGATAGTGGCGTAGTACTTTTTGTCGAACAGGTTGTTGCCGTTGAGGGCGACGGTCCAGTTCTGATCCAGACGGTACTGCACGCGGCCGTTCCACACGGTGTAGCCAGGCTGCTCGACGCGGGTCTTGCCGGTGGTACGGAAGTTCTCGCTCTGGCTGTTGAAACCGGTACCCAAGGTCCAGCGCTCCAAGGCGCCGCCCAGTTGGTAGTCACCCCACACCTTGAGCATGTGCCGCGGGATGAAGCTGGAGGTGAAGGTCAGCTCGGTGGGGTCGGTGTCCTCGATGGTCTTCAGGTACTTGGTCTGGGTGTAGGTGTAGCCTGCCAACAATTGCAGGCGCTCGATGGGCGAGCCGCTGATCTCGGCTTCGAAGCCCTGCGCACGCACCTTGCCGCTGTCGGTGTAGCAATAGCCGTCGCCTGACGGACAGGTCTCGATGTAGTCGCTTTCTGCGCGGTGATTCTCGACGGTGCGGAACAGGTTGAACGAAGTATTCAGGGCACCCTCAAGCAGCTCGCCCTTGATGCCAATCTCGTAGTTGGCACCGGTCTTGGGCTGGAGTGACTGCCGCTCGGCGTCCACTTTGTCGCTTTGCGGCTGGAAGATGTCGGCGTAGCTGGCGTAGGCGGTCCACTGGTTGTTCAGGTCGTACAGCACGGCGGCGAACGGCGTGACCTGGCCGTTTTCTTCGCTGCGGTTATTCACCCAGTAATCATAGTACTGGGTATAGGAGTCGCTCTTGTTGCGGTACCAGCTGACCCGTGCACCCAGCACCAGGGTCAGCGGCTCTGCCAGCTTCAGGCGCAGGTTGGCGTAAGTGCCGTATTGCGTGGTGGTGGAGTCGGTTGGCACGCTGCCACCGCGGGTCGGGTTGACCAGGTAATCGGCTTTGGACGGGTGTGGGAAATGTGCAGACGGGTCGAATGGATTCTGCTTGCCGTCCAGCAGCATCAGCGCGAAGTAGTCATGGGTTTTCTGCCGGCTGGCGTTGGCACCGATGATCAGTTCGTGCTGCAGGCCGAACGCCTCGAATTTGCCATCGACATAGGTATCGAAGCCATAGTCGTCCTGGTCGTAGTCGAAACGACCGGCTCGCACGCTCATGCTGCCGGTGCTGGCGCCGACCGGTACCGTGCCTTCGGAGTAGGCGTATTCGATGTTCTGGTTGTTGTGGGTGTAGATCGAGGCAAAGTTCAGCGTCCAGTCATCGTTGAAGTGGTGCTTGAGGTCGGCAAAGCCGGTAATGCGCTGGCTTTGCAGGTCGTTCCAGCTGACCCCCAGGCAGGTGGAACGCGACAGCTTCAGGTCACTGCCATCGGCGTAGCGTGGCACACCGGCATAGCACGGTGTGGCATCGACATCCTCATAGGCCAGGCCAAAGCCCAGCGTAGTGTCGGGGCTGACATCCCAGTCGATGGCGCCGTACAGAATCTGGTCCTGGCGCTTGGCAATGTCATAGAAGTACTGACGGTCCTGCAGCGCCGCCACGGCCCGGCCACGCACCGTGCCGGATTCGTTGAGCGGGCCGCCCACATCGACCTGGCCGCGGTAGTTGTCCCAGCTACCGGCAGACAGGGTGACGGTGGTAGCGGCTTTTTCCTGGCCGCGTTTGCGCACGAAGTTGACGCCACCGGCGGAGGAACCGGAGCCCTTCATCATGCCAGCCGCACCCTTGAGAATTTCGACGCGGTCATAGAAGGCCATGTCGCTGGAAAAGCTGTTGGCCTGCACGTAGTTGCCACCCACATCCAGCGGCACGCCGTCGTACTGGTACTGGCCGTCCAGGTTGAAACCGCGGGAATAGAAATACTTGCCGCCCATGGGCGAGTCGTACACGGTGATGCCCGGGGTCTTGTCCAGCACCTGTTCCAGGGTGTTGAGGTTCTGGTCGTCGAGCATCTTGCGGGTCATGACGGTGACCGACTGCGGGGTTTCCTTCAGCGTGTGCACACCCTTGCCTATGGTCACGGCGCGGGCGGTGTAAGACTGAGTGCCTTCGCTGGTCGCATCCAGCCGGTTGGCATCGATGTTCAGTGGCCCCAGTTCCATCGCCGAACCGTTGTCTGAAGGCACCAGCACATAGCCGCCATTACCCTGGCGTTGTGCCTGCAAGCCACTGTTGCTCAGCAGCCGCACCAGCCCTTCCTCGATGCTGTAGCTGCCTTCCAGGCCTGCGCTGTTCAGGTTGCGCGTTTGCTCAGTGTCGAACGAAATGGTCACACCCGCCTGCACGCCAAACTGGGTGATGGCGTTGCCCAGCGTGCCAGCCGCGACGTGGTAGGCAGTCTGGCTCTGGGCCATGGCCTGGGCAGGCATCAGCAGCAAGGCTGGCGCGCTGGCCAGGGACATGCCGAACAGCACCAGGCGCACGGCCTGGCTCAGCGTGGTAGGGGTGGGGTGCAGGTGAGGCATTGGGTGATCCTTCCGAGTTATGGCAGAAAGTCGCTGTCGTCGCGGCTTGTGTCAGGGACGGACGAGAATCAAAATCAGCAAGATTTGAGCGAAAGTTTTTTCACCAGCCGTTCAGGCGGGTTCCACATTCACCCAGTAGCGGCTGAGGTAGCGCACCTTTACAGGCAGGGTTTTCGGCAGGTTGGCCAGCGCAATATCGGTATCGTCGATACGGAATGCGCCGGAAATGCTCATGGCCTGGATTGATGAGGCGCAGCGCAGCACGCCCGGCCGATAGCGGCCCAGCTCTTCGATGAAGTCGCCCAGGCGCCAGTCGTTCACGCTCAGCATGCCCTGTAGCCAGGCCGTGGAGTCGGCGGGCAGGGTATGGGCAAGGGTGAAGTCTTGCTGGTCAAAGCGCGTTTGCTGCCCGGCCTGCACGTGCAGCACCCGGTCAGGATGGCGCTGCGGGCGTACATCGACGCTGGCCTGCAACACGCCTACGCGTGTCTGTTGTGCCAGTTTGCGAACGCTGAACTCGGTACTGTGGGCCAGCACGCTGCCGTCGTCGGTGTGCACGATGAACGGGCGCTGCTGAATGTCGCTGGCCGGGCGCACGAGGATCTCCCCCTGGTACAGCTGGATTGCCCGCACTTTCCTGTCAAAGCGCACATCAAGCGCGGTACCCACGTTCAGCTCCAGCTGCGAGCCATCCGCCAGCTCTACAGCGCGCCGCTCGCCGGTAGCGGTACGTTGTTGCGCCATCAAGGCGCGATAGGGCACCTGCTCGATTGCCAGCCAGCCACCGCCGCCCATGGCCAGCAGCAGGCTCAGCACCTTCAGCACATCGCGCCGCTGCGTCTGCGCCGCCCCCAGGCTGGACAGCGCCGCGTGTGGCGGCACCATGGCCCATTGTTGCTGAAGCTTTTCAACGCGCGCCCAGGCAGCGGCATGCTGAGGGCTGGCCTGCAGCCACTGGCGCCAGGCGTGGGTGCGGGCTTCATTGCTGTCGCCATCGTTGAGCTGCACGTACCAGGTGGCAGCGGCTTCCAGGGTTTTGACGTCCATGCCGTTCAGCCTTCGACGGCCAGCAGGCAGCGGGTCATGGCCTTGATCAGGTGATTCTTCACCGTTGTGACCGATACACCGAAGCGCTCGGCCGCAGCACCGTAGGTCAGGCCTTCCAGTTGCACGGCGAGAAAGATGGCACGGGTCTTGGGGCCGAGTTCGTCAAGCAGGCTGTCCACGGCCATCAGCATTTCGATGATCGACAGGCGAACCTCTGGTGATACCTCCACCGGCTCCGGTCGCAGGGCCAGGGCTTGCAGGTAGGCTTTTTCGATGGCGCGGCGGCGCACTTTGTCGATCAGCAGGGAGCGGGCGATGGCGCTGAGGTAGCTGCGCGGTTCGCGAATGGGTAGCTGGCTGCGGGCCGTCATGACCCGCAGGAACGTATCGTGCGCCAGGTCGGAGGCATCGGCTGCGTTTCCCAGGCGGGCGCGCAGCCAGCCTTTCAGCCAGCTGTTGTTTTCGCTGTAGAGCAGGTGAAGGGCCTGGTGATCGAGCGTCGACATGGCGTCAAATTCGCAATATGAATAGGAATTGATCGCATTGTCGCGATGAGCCAAGGTGATTGCAAGGAGGGTTTGTCCATTGGGGCTGCGATCCAGCCCCAAGCACTGAGATTAGAACCCCGCCTCCAGGCCCAGCAGGTCCTGCACGGTCTGCCGCCGGCGAATCATGCGCAGCGCCCCTTCCTCGATCAGGAACTCCGGTAGCAACGGCCGGCTGTTGTAGTTCGACGACATCGACGCCCCATAGGCCCCGGCATCGTGAATCACCAGCAAATCGCCCACCTGCGCCTGGGGCAGATCTTGTGGGGTCAGTTCCTGGTCATCCTGGGTGAACACATCCCCCGACTCGCACAGCGGCCCGGCCACCACGGTCGGCTGGCGGGGGCGTTCCACTGGCTGGCCGTTGGCATCGAGCAGGGTCATGCCGTGGTACGCACCGTACATCGCCGGGCGCATCAGGTCGTTGAAGCCGGCGTCGATCATCACGAAGGTATTGCGCCCCACCTGCTTCACGGCGCGCACTTCGGCCACCAGGTAGCCCGACTCCGCCACCAGGAAGCGCCCAGGCTCGATCTCCATGCGCACCGGGTGGCCGAGCATCGCTTCGATTTCCTTGCGTGCCACCGCCCAGGTCTGGGCGTAGCGCTGCAGGTCGACCGGTTTGTCGGTGCTGCGGTAAGGGGTGGAGAGCCCGCCGCCGATGGAAAACGCTTCGATATCCACGCCCAGGCGGCCAATCAGCTCGATCATCGAGCGAGCCACCTGCTCCAGGTGCTGGTAGTCCACACCAGAACCAATGTGCATGTGCACGCCCACCAGGTGCAGGCCATGGGCCTTGATGCAAGCCAGTGCCTCCTCCAGCTCTTCGTGCCAGATGCCGTGCTTGCTGTTCTCGCCGCCGGTGTTTGTCTTGCGGCTGTGGCCATGGCCAAAGCCCGGGTTGATGCGGATCCACACGCGGTGGCCGGGCGAGCGTTCACCCAGCTGGCGCAGCATGTCGATGGAGCCCGCGTTCACTTCGATCTTCGAGGCCACCACGCGCTCCAGGGTCGGCCGGTCCAGGGCGTCGCAGGTCAGCACCACGCCGGCAGGGTCGCCGTCCACGCGGGCACCCGCTGCGAAGGCCCGTTCCATCTCACCCAGCGATACGGCATCCAGCACCAGGCCATGGGCGCGCATCAGGCGCAGCACATGCAGGTTAGGGTTGGCTTTCTGGGCGAAGCGTACGGTGTCGAACACCTTCAACTGCTCGACACGTTCGGCGATGGTGCTGGCGTCGTACGCCCACAGCGGCGAGCCGTGCTGGCGGACAGCTTCGGCCAGGAGGGAGAAAGGTGCGGTCATGGTGGCGCTACTCATATAAGGATGACCACGAGGATGAGCCAAACCAGGAATTCAGAAAAATAGCTATTTTTCTGCCGGTCATTCATATCTGATATACCCATTGCTGACTTTGCCGGGTACTGCTGTGAAACTCTCTGTCCGCCATATCGAAGTGTTCCGCGCCATCATGGCCGCTGGCAGTGTGACCGGTGCGGCGCGCCTGCTGTTTACCTCGCAGCCCACAGTCAGCCGCGAGCTGGCGCGGCTGGAGCAGTTAACCGGGCTGAACCTGTTCGAGCGCGAGGGTGGGCGCCTGGTGGCGACAGCCCAGGCGTTGCTGTTGATCGAAGAGGTCGAGCGCGCCTACGTCGGGCTGGAGCGGATCGATCGCTTTGCCCAGGCCATTCGCAATTTCGAGCAGGGGAGGCTGGCCATCACTTGCCTGCCGCTGTTCTCTCAGACGTTGCTGCCCAAGGCTTGCCAGCGTTTCCACCAACAGCATCGAGGCGTAAGCGTGAGTATCCTGGCGCAGGAATCGCCATTGTTGGAAGAGTCTCTGGTGGCCCAGCAGCACGACCTTGGCCTGACCGAGGTCGAGCAGATACCGCGCGGTGCCTATGGCGAGCTGCTGTTCAGCGCCAACATGGTGTGCGTGCTGCCCGCGCATCACTCGCTACAGGCAAAAGCCGAGCTGGAACTTGCCGACTTTCACGAAGTGGACTTCATCAACCTGGCCAGCCTGGACACTTACCGCCAGCGCCTGGACCAGCACTTTCGCGCGGCGGGGGTAAACCGCCGCACGGTGATCGAGACCACCAGTGCCGCCTCGGTGTGTGCCATGGTCAGGCAAGGGTTGGGGGTGGCGATCATCAACCCGTTGAGCGGGCTGGAGGCGGCGCAGGGCGGGTTGCCGATCCGCAGGTTACGGGTGTCGGTGCCGTACCAGGTGATGCTGATACGGCCAGACCACAGGCCGGCATCGGCGGCGGTGGAGCCGTTTTGCGAGGCGCTGCGGGTGCAGGCGCAAGAGATGCAGACAGCGTTGCAGTAAATGCGGGCTCACAACTCGCTGACGAATGTCCCGGTCCCGGCCAAGATGTTCTCCAGGGTTTCTTTAACCTCGTCCAAGTCACTCAGGTCGCTGGTCAGGTTGATCTCCAGCACCTCATCCCCCTTCAGCGCATCGCGGTCGCCGGCTGCCACTTCAATCAGCAGGCGCTTGGCGCTCAGGGTCACTTTCAGCCCGTCCAGCGTCGATGGCTCGTCATCCAGGGTCAGGTCGACGGTGTCTTCGTCCGGGTAGCGAGTAAGCAGAAACATCTGGCCCTTGTCGCTGTGGCAGCACAGGGTCGCCATGTTGTCTTCCTCGTCATCGCAAGGGGTGGCGAAGAGCAGGGCGGTGTTGATTTGCATGAGCGGGCTCGGATCAAAGTGAATGGAAGGGAATTCTGACAGTCTTGCGTACAGGCATAAACGTAAAGTTACCGCCCCTTGACCGAAATTGTCGCAGCGCTGCAAGCGTTGATGACCGATCAGTCGTTAAGCTTCGGCGAGCCCTGGGCGTGCCCGCGCACGTTCAACGTCTGGTTTTACCGTCCGCCTTGCCACGGGTTGGCTATCGTTGATCCGTACACGGCGCACGCAGCGACGCTTCAACTATTACAAAGCCCAAGCGGAGTACCACAGATGGCGTTCTTCACCGCAGCCAGCAAAGCCGACTTCCAGCATCAACTGCAAGCGGCCCTGGCGCAGCACATCAGCGAACAGTCCCTGCCACAAGTGGCGCTGTTCGCCGAGCAGTTCTTCGGCATCATCTCTCTGGACGAACTCACCCAGCGCAGGCTTTCCGACCTGGCCGGCTGCACCCTGTCAGCCTGGCGCATCATCGAACGTTTCGACCCCGAATACCCGCAAGTGCGGGTGTACAACCCTGATTACGAGCGCAACGGCTGGCAATCGACCCACACCGTGGTCGAAGTGCTGCACCACGACCTGCCGTTTTTGGTCGACTCGGTGCGCACCGAGCTCAACCGCCGTGGCTACAGCATTCACACCCTGCAAACCACCGTGCTCAGCGTGCGCCGTGGCGCCAAGGGTGAGTTGTTGGAGCTGCTGCCCAAGGGTACCCAGGGTGAGGGCGTGCGCCACGAGTCGCTGATGTACCTGGAGATCGACCGCTGCGCCAATGCCGCAGAGCTGACCGTGCTGGCCCGCGAAATCGAGCAGGTGCTGGCCGAGGTGCGGGTGGCAGTCGCCGATTTCGAGCCGATGAAGGCCAAGCTGCGTGACGTGGTGGCCGAGGTGGAACAGACCGCCTTCGGCCCGGCGCAACACGAAAAGGGCGAGGTCAAGGCCTTCCTCGAGTGGCTGCTGGACAACCACTTCACCTTCCTGGGCTATGAAGAATTCACCGTCAAGGGCGACGCCGATGGCGGCCAGATGGTTTACGACGAGCAGTCGTTCCTCGGCCTGCCGCGCCGCCTGCGCGTGGGCCTGACGGCCGAAGAGCTGCGCATCGAAGACTACGCCGTGGCCTACCTCAACGAACCGCTGCTGCTGTCGTTCGCCAAGGCCGCGCTGCCCAGCCGCGTGCACCGCCCGGCCTACCCGGACTACGTGTCGATCCGCCAGCTGGACGCCGATGGCAAGGTCATCAAGGAACACCGCTTCATGGGCCTGTACACCTCGTCGGTGTATGGCGAAAGCGTGCATGCCATCCCTTACATCCGCGTCAAGGTAGCCGAAGTCGAGCGCCGCTCGGGCTTCGACCCCAAGGCCCACCTCGGCAAGGAACTGGCCCAGGTGCTGGAGGTGCTGCCGCGCGACGACCTGTTCCAGACGCCGATCGACGAGCTGTTCACCACCGTCATGGCGATCGTACAGATCCAGGAGCGCAACAAGATCCGCGTGTTCCTGCGCAAGGACCCGTACGGCCGCTTCTGCTACTGCCTGGCGTACGTGCCGCGGGAGATCTACTCCACCGAAGTGCGACAGAAAATCCAGCAAGTACTGATGGAGCGCCTGAAGGCCAGCGACTGCGAGTTCTGGACCTTCTTCTCCGAATCGGTGCTGGCCCGTGTGCAACTGATTCTGCGGGTAGACCCGAAAAACCGCATCGACATCGACCCGCAGCAGCTGGAACGCGAAGTCATCCAGGCCTGCCGCTCGTGGCATGACGATTATTCGACGCTGGTAGTGGAGAACTTCGGCGAAGCCCAAGGCACCAACATCCTCGCCGATTTCCCCAAGGGCTTCCCGGCCGGCTACCGCGAACGTTTCGCCGCGCACTCGGCCGTTGTCGACCTGCAACATGTGCTGAACCTGTCGGAAAGCAAGCCGCTGGCCATGAGCTTCTACCAGCCGCTGACCCAGGTGGGAGAGCGCATCCTGCACTGCAAGCTGTACCACGCCGACACCCCGCTGGCGCTGTCCGACGTGCTGCCGATTCTGGAAAACCTCGGCTTGCGCGTGCTGGGCGAGTTCCCGTATCGCCTGCGCCATGCCAGTGGCCGCGAGTACTGGATTCACGATTTTGCCTTTACCTACAGCGAAGGCCTGAGCCTGGATATCCAGCAGCTCAACGACACCCTGCAGGACGCGTTTATCCACATCGTGCGTGGCGATGCCGAGAACGATGCCTTCAACCGTCTGGTACTCACCGCTGGCCTGCCTTGGCGTGACGTGGCGCTGCTGCGCGCTTACGCCCGTTACCTGAAGCAGATCCGCCTGGGCTTCGACCTGGGTTACATCGCCAGCACCCTGAACAACCACACCGACATCGCCCGCGAGCTGACCCGGTTGTTCAAGACCCGCTTCTACCTGGCGCGCAAGCTCACCCAGGACGACCTCGACGACAAGCAGCAGCGCCTGGAACAAGCCATCCTGACCGCGCTCGACGACGTGCAGGTGCTCAACGAAGACCGCATCCTGCGGCGCTACCTGGACCTGATCAAGGCCACCCTGCGCACCAACTTCTATCAGCCGGATGCCAACGGCCAGAACAAGTCGTACTTCAGCTTCAAATTCAACCCCAAGCTGATCCCCGAACTGCCCAAGCCGGTGCCCAAGTTCGAGATCTTCGTTTATTCGCCTCGGGTCGAGGGCGTGCACCTGCGCTTTGGCAACGTCGCCCGTGGCGGCCTGCGCTGGTCTGACCGTGAAGAAGACTTCCGCACCGAAGTGCTGGGCCTGGTCAAAGCCCAGCAGGTGAAGAACTCGGTCATCGTGCCGGTCGGCGCCAAGGGCGGTTTCCTGCCGCGCCGCCTGCCACTGGGCGGTAGCCGGGACGAGATCGCCGCCGAAGGCGTGGCGTGCTACCGCATCTTCATTTCCGGCCTGCTCGACATCACCGACAACCTCAAGGACGGTGGCGTGGTGCCGCCGGCCAACGTGGTGCGTCACGACGATGATGACCCGTACCTGGTGGTGGCGGCCGACAAAGGCACTGCAACCTTCTCCGACATCGCCAACGGCATTGCCATCGACTATGGCTTCTGGCTGGGCGACGCCTTTGCCTCGGGCGGTTCGGCCGGTTATGACCACAAGAAGATGGGCATTACCGCACGCGGCGCCTGGGTGGGTGTGCAGCGCCACTTCCGCGAGCGTGGCATCAACGTGCAGGAAGACCCGATCACCGTCATCGGCGTGGGTGACATGGCCGGCGACGTGTTCGGCAACGGCCTGCTGATGTCCGACAAGCTGCAACTGGTGGCGGCGTTCAACCACCTGCACATCTTCATCGACCCCAACCCCGAGCCTGCGTCCAGCTTTGCCGAGCGCAAGCGCCTGTTCGACCTGCCGCGTTCGGCCTGGAGCGACTACGACACCAGCATCATGTCTGAAGGCGGCGGTATCTTCCCGCGCAGTGCCAAAAGCATCGCCATCAGCCCGCAGATGAAAGAGCGCTTTGCCATCGAGGCCGACCGCCTGACCCCGACCGAGCTGCTGAACGCGTTGCTCAAGGCACCGGTCGACCTGCTGTGGAACGGCGGTATCGGTACCTACGTGAAGGCCAGCAGCGAAAGCCACGCTGATGTCGGCGACAAGGCCAACGACGCGCTGCGGGTCAACGGCAATGAGCTGCGATGCAAGGTGGTGGGCGAGGGCGGTAACCTGGGTATGACCCAGCTTGGCCGGGTGGAGTTTGGCCTGAACGGCGGCGCCACCAACACCGACTTCATCGACAACGCCGGCGGCGTTGACTGCTCCGACCACGAGGTCAACATCAAGATCCTGCTCAACGAAGTGGTGCAGGGTGGCGACATGACCGAGAAGCAGCGTAACCAGCTGCTGGGCAGCATGACCGACGAAGTCGGCAACCTGGTGCTGGGCAACAACTACAAGCAGACCCAGGCGCTGTCGCTGGCGGCCCGCCGCGCCCGCGAGCGGATTGCCGAGTACAAGCGCCTGATGGCCGACCTGGAAGGCCGTGGCAAGCTGGACCGCGCCATCGAGTTCCTGCCGTCCGAAGAGCAGTTGGCTGAACGCCTGGCTGCCGGCCAGGGCCTGACCCGCGCCGAGCTGTCGGTGCTGATCTCGTACAGCAAGATCGACCTCAAGGAGCAACTGCTCAAGTCGCTGGTGCCGGACGACGACTACCTGACCCGCGACATGGAAACCGCCTTCCCGCCGTCGCTGGTCAGCAAGTTCGCCGAGGCCATGCGCCGCCACCGCCTGAAGCGTGAAATCGTCAGTACCCAGATCGCCAACGACCTGGTCAACAACATGGGCATCACCTTCGTCCAGCGCCTGAAGGAGTCGACCGGTATGAGCCCGGCCAACGTGGCCGGGGCCTATGTGATCGTGCGCGACATCTTCCATCTGCCTCACTGGTTCCGCCAGATCGAGGCCCTGGACTACCAGGTGCCCGCAGAAATCCAGCTCACCCTCATGGACGAGCTGATGCGTCTGGGCCGCCGTGCCACCCGCTGGTTCCTGCGTAGCCGCCGTAACGAGCAGGACGCCGGGCGCGACACCGCACACTTCGGGCCGAAGATCGCGCAGCTGGGGCTCAAGCTGGACGAGCTGCTGGAAGGCCCGACCCGCGAACGCTGGATGGTGCGTTACCAGGGCTTTGTCGACGCCGGTGTGCCGGAGTTGCTGGCGCGCATGGTGGCCGGTACCAGCCACTTGTACACCCTGCTGCCGATCATCGAAGCCGCCGACGTCACCGGCCATGAGCCGGCGCAGGTGGCCAAGGCGTTCTTTGCGGTGGGCAGCGCGCTGGACCTGACCTGGTACTTGCAGGAAATCAGCAACCTACCGGTGGAAAACAACTGGCAGGCCCTGGCCCGCGAAGCGTTCCGCGATGACATTGACCTGCAGCAACGGGCAATCACCATCTCGGTACTGCAGATGGCCGATGCACCGGAAGACATGGACGCCCGCGTGGCGCTGTGGGCCGAGCAGCACCGGGTGATGGTGGAGCGCTGGCGCGCCATGCTGGACGACCTGCGCAATGCCACGGGCACCGACTATGCGATGTACGCGGTGGCCAACCGCGAGCTGGTCGACCTGGCCATGAGCGGGCAGGCGGCGGTGGTGCCGTCCTGAGCTTGAGCTGAAATGAAAAACCCGGCAGAGATGCCGGGTTTTTTTATCCCTGTGCTGGCCTCTTCGCGGGCATGCCCGCGAAAGGGCCAGAACAGGCTTACTTGAACCTGCGCTCCACCCCTTTCTCCACCAGAATCTTCGCCGAAATCTCTTCCACCGAAAAATGCGTGGAATTGATGTTGGGAATGTTCTCCCGGCGGAACAGGTTCTCCACCTCGCGCACTTCGAACTCGCACTGGGCAAAGCTGGAATAGCGGCTGTTGGGCTTGCGCTCGTGGCGGATGGCGGTGAGGCGATCGGGGTCGATGGTCAGGCCGAACAGCTTGTTGTGGTGCTTTTTCAGCACCGCCGGCAGCTGCAGGCGCTCCATGTCGTCCTCGGTCAGCGGGTAGTTGGCGGCGCGGATGCCGAACTGCATGGCCATGTACAGGCAGGTAGGGGTCTTGCCGCAACGCGACACGCCAACCAGAATCAGGTCGGCCTTGTCGTAGTAGTGGGTACGCGCGCCGTCGTCGTTGTCCAGGGCGAAGTTCACCGCCTCGATGCGTTCCATGTAGTTGGAATTACCGCCAATCGAGTGCGATTTACCCACGGAATACGACGAATGGGCGGTCAATTCCTGCTCGAGCGGGGATAAAAACGATGAAAAGATGTCGATCATGAAGCCATTCGACGTCGCCAGGATCTCACGGATGTCCTGATTGACGATGGTGTCGAAGATGATCGGGCGCACCCCGTCACGCTCGGCGGCGGCGTTGATTTGCTGGACCATGGTCCGTGCTTTGTCCGGCGAATCGATGTACGGGCGGGTAAATTTGTTGAACGGAATGCTCTCGAATTGCGCGAGCAAACTCTGGCCCAGGGTTTCGGCAGTGATACCGGTGCCGTCGGAGATGAAGAACGCGGTTCGTTTCATTTGCGATCTGGGCCTTAAGCTGATGACGTTTCTTGGATATGATAAGTTCGGTTTGCCGAATGCGGCTGTCGGCATTCTCACTTATTTTCCAGGTACAGGCCACAAACGCCCGGCCAAGTCACAGAAGACAGGCGGGCGCCTTTTGAGCTTTTCCAACACAGTTAGTGGAGAGATCACCTTGGTAGAGTACGTAGTTTCCCTCGATAAGCTCGGCGTCCATGATGTGGAGCATGTGGGGGGCAAGAACGCATCCCTGGGCGAGATGATCAGCAACCTTGCAGGTGCTGGTGTATCGGTGCCGGGCGGCTTTGCCACTACGGCGCAGGCGTACCGCGATTTTCTCGAACAGAGTGGTCTCAACGACCGGATCCATGCCGCGCTCGACGCGCTGGACGTGGATGACATCAATGCCCTGACCAAGACCGGCGCGCAGATTCGCCAGTGGGTCATGGAAGCCGAGTTCCCGGCACGTCTGGATTCGGAAATCCGAACCGCCTTCGCCGCGATGGCTGCCGGCAACGACAACATGGCGGTTGCCGTGCGCTCCTCGGCCACTGCCGAAGACCTGCCGGACGCCTCGTTCGCAGGCCAGCAGGAAACCTTCCTCAACATCCGTGGCGTCGACAACGTGATCCGCGCGGCGAAGGAAGTGTTCGCCTCGCTGTTCAACGACCGCGCCATCGCCTACCGCGTGCACCAGGGCTTCGACCACAAGCTGGTGGCCCTGTCTGCTGGCGTGCAGCGCATGGTCCGCTCCGAAACCGGCACCGCCGGCGTCATGTTCACCCTCGACACCGAGTCGGGCTTCCGCGACGTGGTGTTCATCACGGGCGCCTACGGCCTGGGTGAAACCGTGGTGCAGGGTGCGGTCAACCCTGACGAATTCTACGTGCACAAGAACACCTTGCAGGCCGGCCGCCCGGCCATCCTGCGCCGCAACCTGGGCAGCAAGGCCATCAAGATGGTCTACGGCGAAGAAGCCAAGGCCGGCCGTTCGGTCAAAACCGTGGAAGTGGACCGCGCCGAGCGCGCACGCTTCTGCCTGAGCGATGCCGAGGTCAGCGAGCTGGCCAAACAGGCCATGATCATCGAGCAGCACTACCAGCGCCCGATGGACATCGAGTGGGCCAAAGATGGCGATGACGGCAAGCTGTACATTGTCCAGGCGCGCCCTGAGACCGTGAAAAGCCGTTCCAGCGCCAACGTCATGGAACGCTACCTGCTGAAAGAAAAAGGCACCGTGCTGGTCGAAGGCCGTGCCATCGGCCAGCGCATCGGCGCCGGCAAAGTGCGCGTGATCAACGACGTTTCGGAAATGGACAAGGTCCAGCCGGGCGACGTACTGGTTTCCGACATGACCGACCCGGACTGGGAACCGGTGATGAAGCGCGCCAGCGCCATCGTGACCAACCGCGGCGGCCGTACCTGCCACGCGGCGATCATCGCCCGTGAGCTGGGCATTCCGGCCGTGGTCGGTTGCGGCAACGCCACCCAGGTGCTCAAAGACGGCCAGGGCGTGACCGTGTCCTGCGCCGAAGGCGATACCGGCTTCATCTTCGAAGGCGAGCTGGGCTTTGACGTCAAGCAGAACTCCGTCGACGCCATGCCGGAGCTGCCGTTCAAGATCATGATGAACGTCGGTAACCCGGACCGCGCCTTCGACTTCGCCCAGCTGCCCAACGCCGGTGTGGGCCTGGCGCGCCTGGAGTTCATCATCAACCGCATGATCGGTGTGCACCCCAAGGCACTGCTGAACTATGCCGGCCTGCCTGCCGACCTGAAAGACAGCGTCGACAAGCGCATTGCCGGTTACAACGACCCGGTCGGCTTCTATGTCGAGAAACTGGTCGAAGGCATCAGCACCCTGGCGGCGGCCTTCTACCCGAAAAAGGTGATCGTGCGCCTGTCGGACTTCAAGTCCAACGAGTACGCCAACCTGATCGGCGGCAAGCTGTACGAGCCGGAAGAAGAAAACCCGATGCTGGGCTTCCGTGGCGCTTCGCGTTACATCAGCGAATCGTTCCGTGACTGCTTCGAGCTCGAGTGCCGTGCCCTCAAGCGCGTGCGCAACGAGATGGGCCTGACCAACGTCGAGATCATGGTGCCGTTCGTACGCACCCTGGGCGAAGCCAGCCAAGTGGTCGACCTGCTCGCCGAAAACGGCCTGGCCCGCGGCGACAACGGCCTGCGCGTGATCATGATGTGCGAACTGCCGTCCAACGCCATCCTGGCCGAAGAGTTCCTGGAGTACTTCGACGGCTTCTCGATCGGCTCCAACGACCTGACCCAGCTGACCCTGGGCCTGGACCGTGACTCGGGCATCATCGCCCACCTGTTCGACGAGCGTAACCCTGCCGTCAAGAAGCTGCTGGCCAACGCCATTGCCGCGTGCAACAAGGCCGGCAAGTACATCGGCATCTGCGGCCAGGGCCCATCGGACCACCCGGACCTGGCCAAATGGCTGATGGAGCAGGGCATCGAAAGCGTGTCGCTGAACCCGGACTCGGTACTCGAAACCTGGTTCTTCCTGGCCGAAGGCCAAGGCGCGGCCTGATGCTGTAAAACGCGGGGGGACGTCTGGCGTACCCCCGCCTGGTTTTTTCCAGGGCGAGTTCCAGCAATGGATCCCGCCCTTTTTTGTGCACCAAGCAACCTTATGCAAAGCAGCAGCACTCTATTCCCCGTGGCCCTGCTCAGTGCCGAGCGCCGCGGCGACCTCAGCGAAGACGTGTACCGGATCAAGGCTGGCAACGGCCCGGACCCTAGCGTCGAGCTGGCCATCACCCGCCTGGGGTTGGCCGACCATGGCCGTGCCCAGGGCGTGCCGGTCATTCTTCTGCACGGCAGTTTTTCCAACCGGCGTTTCTGGTATTCGCCCAAAGGTATTGGCTTGGGCGCCTACCTCGCCCGTGCCGGTTTTGATGTGTGGATCCCGGAAATGCGCGGTCACGGCCTGTCACCACGCAACCGTGCCTGGCGGCACAACAGCGTTGCGGCATATGCCCGTGATGACCTGCCACTGATTGCCGCGTTCGTGCGCGAGCAGTCGGGCCAGGCGCCGCACTGGGTTGGCCATTCCTTGGGCGGCACCACCCTGGTGGCGGCGCTTGGGGGTGGTTTCCTGGGTGCCGAACAGGTGGCCAGCGTGGCGCTGTTCGGCACCCAGATCAGCCGTGTCTACTGGCCGTTGAAGGTGCCACCGCTGGTGTGGGGGGCGAAGCTGGTGCTCAAGCGCTGGGGGCAGATATCCGGGCCTCGCTTCAAACGTGGGCCGGAAGACGAGCCGATTGGCCTGGCGCTGGAAAGCATGCGCTGGCATGGCCTGTTCGGACGCTTTGGCGACAAGCAGAACGACTGGTGGGCGGGGCTGGCAGAGGTGGATGTGCCGCTGCTGGCAGTGGCCGGCGCGGGGGACTTCCAGGACCCGGTGTGGGCCTGCCGCAAGCTGTTCGAGCAGTTGGGGGGCGAGCGCAAGCAGTTCCTGCGGCTGGGGCGTGAGGAAGGTTTTGATGCCTTTGGGCATGTCGACATGCTGGTGAGCAAGGCTGCGCAGGCGCAGGTATGGCCGTTGGTGGAGCGCTGGTTGCGTGATCCATTGCTGCCGGTGCATGCCTCCACCGTGGCTCAGGAACCTTTGCCAGTCAGTTGATCTTGCATCGCCTGGGTCGGCCTCTTCGTGGGGGTGCCCGCGAAAGGGCCGGTACAGGATGAATACAAATGACTGCCCGGTCCCGGATGACTGCAACGGCCTCCAAGGTGTAGCCTTGGCCGATACCCGCTTTCGTTGTGACTGACAGGAGCTTCCCATGCAGCATTACGTAACGCCCGACCTGTGTGACGCCTACCCCGACCTGGTACACGTGCTGGAACCCATGTTCAGCAATTTTGGCGGCCGCGATTCGTTCGGTGGCCAGATCGTCACCATCAAGTGCTTCGAGGACAACTCGTTGGTCAAGGAGCAGGTCGAACTCGACGGCAAGGGCAAGGTCCTGGTGGTCGATGGTGGTGGTTCGCTGCGCCGTGCGCTGCTGGGCGACATGCTTGCGGAAAAAGCCGCCAAAAACGGTTGGGAAGGCCTGGTGATCTATGGCTGCGTGCGTGACGTCGATGTGCTGATCCAGACCGACGTCGGCGTGCAGGCCCTGGCCAGCCACCCGATGAAAACCGACAAGCGTGGTATCGGTGACCTCAATGTGGTGGTGACCTTCGCCGGCGTTACCTTCCGCCCGGGCGAGTACGTGTATGCCGACAACAATGGCGTACTGGTTTCGCCAAGCCCGCTGAAAATGCCGGAGTGATGCGCCCCACGCGCTGATGGAGCTTTGATGTTCGAGGAAGACAACGCGCAGTGGGGGCTGGTGCATGCCCTGGTGCTCGATGGTAAAGGCGGCGCGCGCTCGATTGCCCGTACCGAACTGGACAGCTTGCAACTGCAACCAGAGCAGAGCCTGTGGCTGCACTGGGACCGCAGCCATCCGCAAACCCGTACCTGGCTGCTGCATGACAGTGGCCTGAGCGAGTTCGCCTGCGAGCTGCTGCTGGAAGAAAATACCCGGCCGCGCCTGCTGCCCATGGCGGACGAACAGCTGCTGCTGTTCCTGCGCGGGGTCAACCTCAACCCGGGTGCCGAGCCTGAAGACATGGTTTCGGTACGTATTTTCGCCGAGGCACAGCGGGTTATCTCGTTGCGCCTCAGGCCGTTGCGTGCCAGTGACGAAATTCTCCAGCAACTGGAACAGGGCAGGGGGCCGAAATCGGCCTCCGAACTGTTGCTGTTGATGGGCGAACTGCTCACTGAAAAGGTTCAGGGCCTGGTGAGTGATCTGGCCGAACTGGTCGACCTGGAAGAAGAAAAGGTCGAAACCGACGAGCGGTACACCCCTGAGCATGGCAGCCTGCAGCAGATCCGCCGTCGTGCCGCCGGCCTGCGCCGTTTCCTTGCTCCGCAACGGGAAATCTACGCCCAGTTGTCGCGCAGTAAATGGAGCTGGTTCGCCAATGCCGACGCCGATTACTGGAACGAGCTCAATAACAGCCTGATCCGCTACCTCGAAGAACTGGAGCTGACCCGCGAGCGCGCTGCGCTGGTGCTGGAAAGCGAAGATCGGCGGCGCAGCGAGCGGATGAACCGCACCATGTACCGTTTTGGCATCATCACCTGCATCTTTTTGCCCATGAGCTTCATCACCGGGCTGCTGGGCATTAATGTCGGCGGTATTCCGGGGGCGGATAATCCGTTGGGCTTTCTGTTCGCCTGCATCGTCGTGCTGGGGCTGGCGGTGGGGCAGTGGTGGCTGTTCCGGCGGTTGCGATGGGTTTAGGTGTGCATTTTGAAACATTCGTACCAATGGGATGTGTGACCCATTGCCCGGCCATCTCGTCTCTTGCTGACACTGCGCGAGGTGCCCATGCACGATCCGTTTGAAGAATCCCTGCGCGACCTGCTCAAGGCGTCACCCTCCGGCAATGACCGGGACGACCGGGACGACGCCGCTTGCCTGGGTCGCGTACTGAAAACCGCCAACCGCCAGGTTGGCGCGGGTGATCTGTTCAGCCTGCTTGGCCGCTGGAGCCAGGCGCTGCTCATCGCCGTCAATAATGGCTCGGCGCATGTCGCGCCGGTGCGTCGACACTCTTCCCGCAACGCTGCCACCGGCAGCAAAGCAGATAAGGCCGATTGAATATGGAACTCGATCTCTGGACCCAGAGCCTGGTCACCGCAATGACTGCCCTTTGGACCAAGGTAGCGAACTTCATCCCCAACCTGTTCGGCGCGCTGGTCGTGGTGCTGCTCGGTTTCGTGGTGGCCAAGCTGCTCGACACACTGCTGTCCAAGCTGCTGGCCAAGTTTGGCCTGGACCGCCTGATGGCCGGCACCGGCCTCACCAAGATGCTTGGCCGGGTCGGCATTCAGGTGCCGATCTCGACCCTGATCGGCAAGATCGTCTACTGGTTCGTGCTGCTCATCTTCCTGGTCTCGGCCGCCGAGTCGCTGGGCCTGGAGCGGGTGTCGGCCACCCTCGACATGCTTGCCCTGTACCTGCCGAAGGTGTTCGGCGCGGCCTTGGTGCTGCTGGCCGGCGTGCTGCTGGCACAAATTGCCAATGGCCTGGTGCGCGGCGCTGCCGAAGGCATCGGCCTGGAATACTCGGCAGGGCTTGGGCGCATTACCCAGGGCCTGGTGATCATCATCAGCATCTCGGTGGCCATCAGCCAGCTGGAGGTGAAAACCGACCTGCTGAACCACGTTATCGTCATCGGGCTGATTACCGTTGGTCTGGCCGTTGCCTTGGCCATGGGCCTTGGCAGTCGCGAGATCGCCGGGCAGATCCTGGCCGGCATTTACGTGCGCGAGCTGTATCAGGTCGGCCAGCAGGTGCGGATTGGAGAGGTTGAAGGGCACATCGAGGAAATCGGCACGGTCAAGACAACGCTGCTGACCGATGATGGCGAACTGGTGTCGCTGTCCAACCGCGAGTTGCTCGAGCAGCGTGTCAATAGCCGCTAACCGCACAAAAGCTGTTAATGTATGCCGCCGCGAAATTCGACCCACGGGGTCGCGCGGCGACATTGACCTGACTGTCGGCCAGATCCGTTTTGAATAAAGTTCATTCGCCGCCCATGCGTTATGACCCCCGCGAGCTCACGGACGAAGAGTTGGTGGCGCGTTCGCATGAGGAGCTGTACCACGTTACCCGCGCCTATGAAGAGCTCATGCGGCGCTACCAACGGACCCTGTTCAACGTCTGTGCGCGTTATCTGGGGAACGACCGGGACGCGGACGATGTCTGTCAGGAAGTGATGCTGAAAGTGCTGTACGGCCTGAAGAACTTCGAAGGTAAATCCAAGTTCAAGACCTGGCTCTACAGCATCACCTACAACGAGTGCATTACCCAGTACCGCAAGGAGCGCCGTAAACGCCGGTTGATGGATGCCTTGAGTCTGGACCCTGTCGAAGAGGCGTCCGAGGACAAGGCCCCGAAGCCGGAAGAAAAAGGCGGGCTGGACAAATGGCTGGTGCATGTGAACCCGATTGACCGGGAGATTCTGGTGCTTCGTTTTGTCGCAGAACTGGAATTTCAGGAAATTGCCGACATCATGCACATGGGCCTGAGCGCGACGAAAATGCGCTACAAGCGCGCGCTAGACAAGCTTCGGGAGAAATTTGCCGGCCTCGATGAAACTTAGTGGCGTGCAAATATCTCTAACGAATCGGCGAGTTCTGCTAGACTTGCCGTCGAGTTGTCCCCCGTGTTCGTGGTGGGACGGCTTAACTATCACCAGATGGGGATTTAACGGATGAAATTGAAAAACACCTTGGGCTTGGCCATTGGTTCGCTCGTAGCCGCCACTTCGATTGGCGCTATGGCACAAGGTCAAGGCGCCGTCGAGACCGAAGTTTTCTACAAAAAAGAATTCTTCGACAGCCAGCGCGACTTCAAGAACGACGGCAACCTGTTCGGCGGCTCGATCGGTTACTTCCTGACCGACGACGTTGAACTGCGTCTGGGCTACGACGAAGTACACAACGCTCGTGGCGAAGACGGCAAGAACATCAAGGGCTCGAACACCGCCCTGGACGCCGTTTACCACTTCAACAACCCGTACGACGCTATCCGTCCGTACGTTTCCGCTGGTTTCTCGCACCAGTCGCTGGGCCAGACCGGCCGTGGCGGTCGTGACCACTCCACCTTCGCCAACGTTGGCGCTGGCGCCAAGTGGTACATCACCGACATGTTCTACGCCCGTGCCGGCGTTGAAGCTCAGTACAACATCGACCAGGGCGACACCGAGTGGGCTCCAAGCGTTGGTGTTGGCCTGAACTTCGGCGGTAGCCCGAAGCAAGCCGCAGCCGCTCCGGCTCCAGTTGCTGAAGTCTGCTCCGACTCCGACAACGACGGCGTTTGCGACAACGTCGACAAGTGCCCAGACACCCCGGCCAACGTTACCGTTGACGCCGACGGCTGCCCGGCTGTTGCCGAAGTCGTTCGTGTTGAGCTGGACGTGAAGTTCGACTTCGACAAGTCGGTCGTCAAGCCAAACAGCTACGGCGACATCAAAAACCTGGCTGACTTCATGAAGCAGTACCCACAAACCACCACCGTGGTTGAAGGTCACACTGACTCCGTGGGTCCAGACGCTTACAACCAGAAGCTGTCCGAGCGTCGTGCCAACGCTGTCAAGCAAGTGCTGACCCAGCAGTACGGCGTAGAATCCAGCCGTGTTGACTCGGTAGGCTACGGCGAAACCCGTCCGGTTGCTGACAACGCCACCGAAGAAGGCCGTGCTATCAACCGTCGCGTTGAAGCTCAGGTAGAAGCTCAGTCCAAGTAATTGGCCTGATGTTTCATGAAAAACCCGGCCTCGGCCGGGTTTTTCTTTGCTCGGATTTTACCCGGCGACTGCCAACAGTCTCTGAACCTGTCGTTCGTCAACCACCTCGCCAATCACCAGAATCGCCGGGCTACGCAAACCAAATCCCTGTGCATCTTCGACCATCCCCCGCACATCGCTCCTGCACTCTCGCTGCTGCGGCAATGAGGCATTCTCGATCATCGCCACTGGCATTCCGGGTGCCATGCCACCCTCCAGCAACCCCTGGCGAATCTGCTCCAGTCGCGCGACCCCCATGTACACCACCAACGTTGTCCCGCCCTGGGCCAAGGCTGCCCAGTTCAGCTCGCTGTCGTCCTGCGTATGCGCCGTTACCAGCGTCACCCCTCGGCTCACCCCGCGTGAGGTCAGCGAAATCCCGCATTGCGTGGCGCCTGCCAGACCGGCCGTGATGCCGTTGACCAACTCCACCTCAATACCATGCCCCTGTAGCCACAGTGCCTCTTCGCCGCCACGGCCAAAAATGCACGGATCTCCACCCTTGAGCCGTACCACGCAACGTCCTTGCCGAGCATGGCGCAGCATCAGGCGCTGGATGAACGCTTGTGGCGTGGAGCGGCAGCCGCCACGCTTGCCCACGGCAATCACCCGGGCCTGCGGGCAATGCTCCAGCACCGCCGGGTTGACCAGGTCGTCGATCATTACCACTGCCGCTTGCTGCAAGGCACGCACGGCCTTGAGGGTGAGCAGTTCAGGGTCGCCAGGGCCGGCGCCTACCAGCCAGACTTTTGCATTCATCGGGTATTCCTCGTTGGCAGGGTGCGCTCAGCCTTTGAGCAGGCCAAGCAGCAGGATCAGGTTGAGTAGCAACGACAGCAGGGCCAGGGTGCGCCATACCTTCAACGGCTCGCGTTCCAGCAAGGGGCGTGGCCTGTCAGGCAGCTCTTGGCGGTCGCCACGCTCAAGCAGCAACAACCAGTGTTCGGCCGTTTCGAAGCGCTGCGCCGGATCGGCCGCCACCGCCTGCTGCAGGTTGTGCTGCAGCCATTCCGGCAAGTCGGGGCGGTAGCGTGCAGCGTTGACCGGCTGACCGAAGCGCGGGCGCTGAAAGGCTTCCACCTCGCCATACGGGTAGTGCCCGGTCAGCAGGTGATACAGCGTCACGCCCACGGCATACAGGTCTTGTCGCGGGCTGGGTGGTTGGCCGTCGAACGCTTCCGGGGCGATGTACGAGGGCGTGCCGGGCACGTCGTGCAACGGGTCTTCGGAAAGGCCGGGGCAATAGGCCAGACCGAAATCCAGCAGGCGCAGTTGGCCATCGCTGCCCAGGTGCAGGTTGTCTGGCTTGATGTCGCGGTGCAGCAGGTTGCGCCGGTGCAACACGCCAACCGCCTGCAGCAGTTGCCGGGCCATTTCGAGCCACTGCGGCAGGGGCAGCGGACCATGCTCGGCCAGCAGGGTGGCAAGGCTTTGGCCGGGGTACTCGCGCATCACGTAGTACAGGTGTTGCCGCTGGCTGGCCGCATGCAACTCGGGGAAGTGGCGGCCTGCAACCCGGCGCAGGAACCACTCTTCGAGCAACAGCGCTTGCGCAGCACCGGGCTCTTGTTCGCGTTCGGCAGGCAGGGTCTTGAGAAGCCAAGGTTGGCCTTGGCTGTCGCGCACCCGGTATAGCAGCGACTGGCGGCTTTGTGAAAGCAGGCAGTCGGCCTGCCAGTCATCGATCACTTGGCCTGTTCGCAGCGCGCCGGGCACCGGCCACTGCTGCAATTGCGCCAGGGTATCGCCCAGGTTGGCGGTGCCCAGTTGTTCGACGTGCACCAGCAAGGCACTGGCATTGTCCTGGCTGCCATTGAGGTGCGCGCTGGCAACCAGTGTGTCGACGGCCAGTTGCAAGTCGGTCTGATCGCGCAGCACGGCCTGGATGTGTTGGTCGCCCAGGCTGGCCCAGACCCCGTCGCTGACCAGCAGGAAGCGCTCGCCTGGCTGCAGCTCGCCCTCCAGGTAATCCACCAGCAGGTGCTGGTCCAGGCCCAGTGCGCGTTTTAGTACATGCTGCATGCCCGGCTGGTCCCACACATGGTCTTCGCTCAGGCACTGCAGGCGCCCGGCGTACCAGCGGTAAACCCGGCAATCACCCACATGGGCCAAGGTGAAGCGCCGGCCACGTAACACCAGTGCGCTGAGTGTGGTCAGCAAAGGCTGGCCGCTGCCCTGGGCGCGCAACCAGCGGTTCTGAGCCAGCAGCAGGCGGTCCAGCGCCTGGGCCACGCTCCAGGTGGCGGGGGTGGCGTAGTAGTCCAGCGCCAGTGCCTGCAAACTGGCGCGTGCTGCCAGGCCGCCATCGGCGCATTGGCTGACGCCGTCGGCGAGGGCGAACAGGTAGCCCTTGCTGGCGGCCAGCTCCGGCGCCGGGGTAACCAGGCGCAGGGCATCCTGGTTTTCCTCGCGTGGCCCGGTGGCGCTGGCTTGGGCGAACTTCAGTTGCAGGCTCATGGGTGCCCCTCAGACCCGTGCAGCGGTCACGGCTGCCGAGCCCCAGGTGGTGCGCCAGCGTTGTTTCACGCCATGCAGGCCGAACCAGGCCAGCAGGCCAAGGCTGGCGAACAGCCACAACCCCAACTGGTAGTCACCGGTGTGCTGCTTGATGGTGCCAAGCCCGGCTGCCAGCAGGAAACCACCGATACCGCCGGCCATGCCGATCAGCCCGGTCATCACGCCGATCTCCTGGCGGAAGCGCTGTGGTACCAACTGGAATACCGCACCATTACCGGCGCCCAGGCCAAGCATGGCGCTTACGAACAGCGCCAGAGCGGCGGCTGCGGACGGCAGGTTGAAACCGACTGCCGCGATGCAGATGGCTGCCACGCTGTACATGCCCAACAGGGTGCGGATACCGCCGAAGCGGTCGGCCAGGGCGCCGCCGAGCGGGCGCATCAGGCTGCCGGCGAAGACGCAGGCGGCGGTGTAGTAGCCGGCGGTGACCGGGCTCAGGCCGTACTGGTCGCTGAAGTAGCCGGGCAGGGCGCTGGCCAGGCCGATGAAACCGCCAAAGGTGACGCTGTAGAAGAACATGAACCACCAGCTGTCACGGTCGCCGAGGGCCTTGAGGTAGTCGGCCATCGCTTTTGGCTTGGGGCGTTGTGGCGCATTGCGCGCGAGCAGGGCGAACACCACCAGCGCAAGCGACAACGGAATCAGCGCGAAGCCGAACACATTGTTCCAGCCAAAGCCGGCAGCCAGCGCCGGGGCCAGCAGGGCGGCGAACACGGTGCCGGAGTTGCCGGCACCGGCGATGCCCATGGCCTTGCCCTGATGCTGCGGCGGGTACCACTGTGAAGCCAGCGGCAACGACACGGCAAACGACGCACCGGCAAAGCCGAGGAACACGCCCAGCAGCAGGGCCTGTTCGTAGCTGTGCACCCCCAGGTGCCAGGCGCCCGCCAAGGCGACGATGACGACCACCTGGCCGATCAGCCCGGCTGTTTTGGGTGACAGGCGGTCAACCAGCACGCCCATGGCGAAGCGCAGGATCGCCCCGGCCAGGATAGGCGTGGCCACCATCAGGCCCCGTTGTTGTGCACTCAGTTGCAGGTCGGCGGCAATCTGCACCGCCAGCGGGCCCAGCAGGTACCAGACCATGAAGCTGAGGTCGAAGTACAGGAACGCGGCGAACAGCGTGGGCACATGCCCGGATTTCCAGAAGCTGGTACTCATCGAACACCTCACTCGGCAATGCAACGGAACGAAAAAGACGCCGCCACCCGCTCCACGGTCGTGGAGGGGAGAGCGACGTCTTTGTCGGGATTTAAGTGGGGCAACCGCCGTTGGCTACCGGTGCAATAACCTCAGCAAGAGCCGGGCCAACTGTTGTTTCCTGTGATGGCCCTATCGCCGGCTGCATCAGCCCAGCATTTCGTGCATGGCAATGATCTGCTCGGCCACCTGGATCAGCTTCTGCTGCCGGCTCATGGCCTGGCGGCGCATCAGGGTGTAGGCCTGTTCTTCGTTGCAATCCTTCATTTTCATCAGCAAACCCTTGGCCTGCTCGATACGCTTGCGCTCGGCCAACTGCTGGTCGCGCGCCAGCAGCTGCGCCCTAAGCGCCTGGTCACTTTCAAAGCGGGCCATGGCCACATCCAGAATCGGCTGCAGCCGGGCAGCATGGATGCCTTCGACGATGTAGGCACTGACGCCTGCCTGGATCGCCTGGCGCATCACGCCAGGGTCGTGCTCGTCGGTGAACAGCACGATGGGGCGCGGCTGGTCGCGGCTGACCAGCACCACCTGTTCCATCACGTCGCGGTCCGGTGAGTCGGTATCGATCAGTACCACATCCGGGCGCACCGTTTCGACGCAGGCGGGCAGGTCGATGGTCAGGCCTGGGGCTTCGGTAACCTCGAAGCCGGCCTCGATCAACGCCGCCTTGAGGCGGCCGAGTTTGTTCTGGGTGTCGTCGATCAGCAGAATGCGCAACATGTTGGTCCCCCTCACGCGCCGACGCGGGCATCGGGCAGGTCGCCCAGGGCATGCAGGCTGAAGCTGCGGGCATAGCCATAAGGATCGCTGCCGTCCCAGCGGATGCCATCGATCAGCAGGCTGTTGCGCATCGGCTGTTCGGGGCACGCGACGCCCAGGCTTTGCGCCGCCTCGCTGTACAGCGCCAACTGCTGAACCTGCCGAGCCACACCGAGGTAGTCGGGGTCTTCGCGCAACAGGCCCCAGCGGCGGAACTGGGTCATGAACCACATGCCGTCGGACAGGTACGGCAGGTTGGCTCGGCCCTGGTCGAACAGGCGCAGGGCGTGCGGGTCTTGCCACTGGTTGCCCAGGCCATCCTGATAGTGGCCGAGCAGGCGGGGCTCGATGCTGTCCAGCGGGGTGTCCAGGTAGGCGTTGCCGCTAAGCAGTTGCGCAGTGCTGCGGCGGTTTTCGGGGCTTTGCTCGATGAACCGGCTGGCGGCGAGGATCGCCTTGATGAGCGCGCGGGCGCTGTTGGGGTAGTGTTCGGCGAAGGCGCGAGCACACGCCAGCACCTTTTCCGGATGGTCTGGCCATATCGACTGGCTGGTGGCCAGGGTAAAGCCCTGGCCCTTGGCCACAGCATCGGCGGCCCAAGGCTCACCCACGCAGAAGCCGTCGATGCGCCCCGCCTGGATATGCGCGGCCATCTGGGCCGGCGGCACCACGACGCTGTCCACGTCGCGCAGCGGGTGGATGCCTTGGCTGGCCAGCCAGTAATACAGCCACATGGCGTGGGTGCCAGTGGGGAAGGTCTGGGCGAAGGTCAGGCGTGCGCCATGCTGGTGCACCAGGCGCGCCAATGCTTCAGGGTTGGTCACGCCTTTGCGCTGCAAGGCAGGGGAGAGGTTGATGGCCTGGGCGTTCTGGTTCAGGCCCATGAGCACCGCCATGTCACTGGCCGGTACGCCACCGATGCCCAGGTGCACGGCATAGACCAGGCCATACAGGCAGTGCGCGGCATCCAGCTCGCCGCTGACCAGCTTGTCGCGCAGCCCGGCCCAGGAGCCTTGGCGCTTGAGGTTGAGGGTAAGGCCGTATTGCTGGGCGAAGCCCTGGGTGGCGGCGACCACCACCGAGGCGCAGTCGGTCAGTGCCATATAGCCGATGTTCAGGCTGGGCTTTTCCGGCGCGTCACTGCCATTGACCCAGGCCAGGGGCGTTGCTCGGGGTACGGTGTTCACAAGGTTCCTCGCCTGTACGGATAAGGCTGTGGGCCAAACCGGTGCAACCGATGTGCCAAGGGTAGCCGGGGTGCTTGGCGGCCCCACGATTTGCTGTCCTGTCAGCCCCAGGCTGGCTATAATCGCCCCCTCACTCACCCCGAGCCTTGCCCGCCCATGTATACCCTGGCCCGCCAGCTGCTGTTCAAGCTTTCCCCGGAAACTTCCCACGACCTGTCCCTGGACCTGATCGGTGCCGGTGGCCGTCTTGGCCTCAATGGCATGCTGTGCAAGCAGCCGGCGGCATTGCCGGTTTCGGTCATGGGCTTGAACTTCGCCAACCCGGTGGGCCTGGCCGCAGGCCTGGACAAGAATGGCGCGGCCATCGACGGCTTTGCCCAGCTGGGCTTCGGCTTCGTCGAAATCGGTACCGTCACTCCGCGCCCGCAACCGGGCAATCCCAAGCCGCGGTTGTTCCGCCTGCCGGAAGCGACGGCCATCATCAACCGCATGGGCTTCAACAACCTGGGCGTCGATCACTTGCTCGGCCGCGTGCGTGCCTCGCGCTACAACGGCGTGCTGGGCATCAACATCGGCAAGAACTTCGACACCCCGGTCGAGCGCGCCGTGGATGACTACCTGATCTGCCTGGACAAGGTGTACACCGCCGCCAGCTACATCACCGTCAACGTCAGCTCGCCGAATACCCCGGGCCTGCGCAGCCTGCAGTTCGGCGATTCGCTCAAGCAGTTGCTCGACGCCCTGGCCGAACGCCGCGAGCAACTGGCGGCTACCCATGGCAAGCGTGTACCGCTGGCCATCAAGATCGCCCCGGACATGAGTGACGAAGAAACTACGCTGGTGGCTGCCGCGCTGATGGCGTCGGGCATGGATGCGGTGATCGCCACCAACACCACGCTGGGCCGTGAAGGTGTCGAGGGGCTGCCGTATGGTGGCGAGGCGGGTGGCCTGTCGGGCGCGCCGGTGCTGGAAAAGAGCACCCACATTGTCAAGGTGCTGGCAGGCGAGCTGGGCGGCAAGTTGCCGATCATTGCCGCGGGTGGCATTACCGAAGGCCGTCACGCTGCCGAGAAGATCGCTGCCGGTGCGAGCCTGGTACAGATCTACTCGGGCTTCATCTACAAGGGGCCAGCGTTGATCCGTGAAGCGGTCGATGCCATTGCGGCATTACCGCGCGGTTAAACGGCAGGCATAAAAAAGGGCCCCGTCAAGGGGCCCCTGGGCCGCAGCCCGCCGCCCGGATAGGGCGCGCATGGTGACTCGAATTCAGTGTCCTCGTTCAGCCAACGGCGTGATTTTCGTTGAGTCTATGGATGCCAGCGGTGCCAGTCATTCCGTCCCAGTTATCACCGCGACCTTCGCGCCAGCCGTTGATCCAGGCTTGGCGAACAGAAGGAAGATTGAAGGGGCAAAGTTCGCGGGATTTGCCGGTGACCCCGTATTGGTAGCCACGTGAATATGCTCTTTCCAACGGATCACGCTTAAGTCTTCTCATAGGGTGTTGCCCTCACTTGTTGACTGTAATGTCCCGTCGGCCTCTCCGAGGCCGGGCAGAGTCTTTCTGCCGGTTTGCGCCCGCTGCCGGCGTGGCGGGCTGAAGGTGCCGCCTCGTTGCGAAGCGGCCTGAGACCAGTTCTATCGAATGCGAGTCACGGTGTGAATGATCGATTTGTCATAAGCACGTAACCTTTCCTAGGGTGAGGGGATAAGTAAATAAATGCGACTCAACCTTGTTTGGCGTTGAGCCCGCTGTGATCGGGGTTTGCTGAACATTGACGTCATTTCGCCAGCGTTGCTTGCGGATGACAGAAATAATTTGAAATGCGACGAAGGGTCACATCGCCCCGGTTATCGCCAGAATTTTTCATACTGCCTGATGATCTAAGCTGTCTTGGCCACCGGGCCGAGTGCAGATCGGTCAGGTGGCCTGGCCTTTCGCGGCACGTTCATGTGCAGGGAAGGGCCACCCGCACGCCTGCTGGAAAGGCCTGCGGGCAAACATCGCGGGGTGATGCGTTGCCTCGTCAGTCAATAGCCCAAGGCTCTGGAATACTCATGTCGGACCGTTTCGAACTTTACCTCACCTGCCCCAAAGGCCTTGAAGGCCTGCTTGCCGAAGAGGCCAAAGGCCTTGGCCTGGACGAAGTGCGTGAGCACACCTCGGCCATTCGCGGCGCCGCCGACATGGAAACCGCCTACCGCCTGTGTGTCTGGTCACGCCTGGCCAACCGGGTGTTGTTGGTGCTCAAGCGCTTCTCCATGAAGAACGCCGACGACCTTTACGATGGCGTGCACGCGGTCGACTGGGCCGACCACCTGGCAGCCGATGGCACCCTGGCGGTGGAGTTCAGTGGCCATGGTTCGGGCATCGACAACACTCACTTTGGTGCGCTGAAGGTCAAGGACGCGATTGTCGACAAGTTGCGCAACCGCGAAGGCCTGCGCCCGTCGGTGGAAAAGATCGACCCCGACGTGCGCGTGCACCTGCGTCTGGACCGTGGCGAGGCCATTCTCTCCCTCGACCTGTCCGGCCACAGCCTGCACCAGCGTGGCTATCGCCTGCAGCAAGGTGCTGCGCCGCTGAAGGAAAACCTGGCGGCTGCGGTGTTGATCCGTTCTGGCTGGCCGCGCATTGCCGCTGAAGGGGGCGCGTTGGCCGACCCGATGTGCGGTGTGGGTACCTTCCTGGTCGAGGCCGCGATGATCGCCGCCGACATCGCGCCCAACCTCAAGCGTGAGCGCTGGGGCTTCAGTGCCTGGCTCGGCCATGTGCCAGCGCTGTGGCGCAAGGTGCATGACGAAGCGCAGGCGCGTGCACAGGCTGGCCTGGCCAAGCCTCCGCTGTGGATCCGTGGCTACGAGGCCGACCCGCGGCTGATCCAGCCGGGCCGCAACAACGTCGAGCGTGCCGGCCTTGGCGACTGGGTGAAAATCTACCAGGGCGAAGTCAGCACCTTCGAGCCGCGCCCGGACCAGAACCAGAAAGGCCTGGTCATCAGCAACCCGCCATACGGCGAGCGTCTGGGTGATGAAGCCAGCCTGCTGTACCTCTACCAGAACCTCGGCGAGCGCCTGCGCCAGGCCTGCATGGGCTGGGAGGCAGCGGTGTTCACCGGCGCGCCGCAGCTGGGCAAGCGCATGGGCATTCGCAGCCACAAGCAGTACGCGTTCTGGAACGGCGCCTTGCCGTGCAAGCTGCTGCTGTTCAAGGTGCAGCCTGACCAGTTCGTCACCGGCGAGCGTCGCGAAGCACAACCTGAGGGCGCGCAAACCCGCCAGCAACCCGCCGTTGCCAGCGAACCGGCACGCCTTTCGGAAGGTGCGCAGATGTTTGCCAACCGTTTGCAGAAAAACCTCAAACAACTGGGCAAGTGGGCCCGTCGCGAACAGGTCGACTGCTACCGCCTGTACGATGCCGACATGCCCGAGTACGCGTTGGCTGTTGACCTGTACCATGACTGGGTACACGTGCAGGAGTATGCCGCGCCACGCTCGATCGACCCGGAAAAGGCCCAGGCGCGCCTGCTCGATGCGTTGGCAGCCATCCCGCAGGCGCTGGGCATTTCGCCGCAGCGCGTAGTGCTCAAGCGCCGCGAGCGCCAGAGCGGCACCCGCCAGTACGAACGCCAGGCGACCGAGGGCCGTTTCCAGGAGGTGAACGAAGGGGGCGTCAAGCTGCTGGTCAACCTCACCGACTACCTCGACACCGGGCTGTTCCTCGACCATCGCCCGATGCGCATGCGCATCCAGCGCGAGGCTGCCGACAAGCGCTTCCTCAACCTGTTCTGCTACACCGCTACCGCCACCGTGCATGCGGCCAAGGGCGGTGCGCGCAGCACCACCAGCGTCGACCTGTCGAAAACCTACCTGGACTGGGCGCGGCGCAACCTGGCGCTTAATGGCTTCTCTGAGCGCAACCGCCTGGAGCAGGGGGATGTGATGGCCTGGCTGGAGGGTAACCGCGACAGCTACGACCTGATTTTCATCGACCCGCCCACCTTCTCCAACTCCAAGCGCATGGAAGGCGTGTTCGACGTGCAGCGTGACCACGTTCAACTGCTGGACCTGGCCATGGCCCGCCTGGCGCCGGGCGGCGTGTTGTATTTCTCCAACAACTTCCGCAAGTTCCAGCTGGACGAGCACCTGATGGCGCGTTATGCGGTGGAGGAAATCACTGCCCAGACCCTGGACCCGGACTTCGCCCGTAACAACCGGATTCACCGGGCCTGGCGTCTGCAGCTGCGCTGAGCCGACGAGGTACATTGCGTGGCTAATGGCCAATGGCTATAAATGTGGGCAGGGCAAGATAATCCGCAGGACGCTGACGTGACGAGATGGGTGTATGTCAAAGTGTGGCGTGCGTGCGCGGTTATCTGGCCTGTGCACAGAGACGGTGTCCGCGTGGGCGGTGGCGCTGGTGGCCTTGGTGGCGGGCGGTCTGTTGACGGCCGCCTTGGCGCTGGCCGCACAGGCGTTTTACAAGCAGCAGCTGCGCCAGCGCTTTGAGTTGCTGGCCAGCGAACGCTACAGCCGTATTGCCGAGCGTTTTGATGAACAACAGCAGCGCCTGGATGGCCTGCGGCGGTTCTTCAGCTTTTCCAACGAAGTGACACCACGCGAATTTGACGGTTACGCCCGGCCGTTGCTGCAGCGTACCCTGGCCTACGCCTGGGCGCCGCGTGTCGAAGCCGCGCAGCGCGCCGAGTTCGAGCAGCATGCCCGCGAGCATTCCGGCCCGGGCTATGTGATCCGTGACCAGGATGCGCAAGGCCAGTGGCACCCCGCGCCGCTGCGCGACCATTACTTTCCTGTGTTGTATACCCAATCCGGTGAAATGCCCGGGCTGCCCTATGGACTCGATCTTGCCGGCCAGGGTGAGCTCCAGGCTGCCCTGGTGCGGGCGCTCGGATCTGGCAGCATGGCGGTGTCCGAGCCCTTGGCCATGTACGATATTCTTTCGTACGCGCGCGGCTTGGTGCTGGTAGCCCCCGTATTTTTCGATGCCAACCCGCATGGCGCTGCAGTGGGCTATGTGGTGGCTTTGTTGAGCATGCGCGAGATGGTCAGCGATGGGCGCCCTGTGGCAGTGGATGACAACCTGGTGGTGCGTATCGTCGACCCGTCCGGGTTGCAAGGGCCGCAAGTGCTGTACGACTCGCAGAACCAGGTTGCCCCCTTGTCGCTGAGCAGCAACCCGCTGCTGCACCTGGCAGACCACCACTTCCAGCTGAGCATCCTGCCGAGCCAGGCCTTCGTGCGGGCCAATCGCACATCGGCGGTACTGGCGGTCGGCCTGCTGGGCGGGTTGTTGAGCCTGCTGCTCAGTGCCTTGCTCTACAGCCTGTTCAGCCAGCGCCAGCGTGCCCTGGCCCTGGTCGAGCAGCGTACCGCCGAGTTGCGGGTCAGCGAACAGTCCTTGCGAGGTACCCATAATCAGTTGCGCAGTGTATTGGAGGCCGCGACCCAGGTGGCCATTATTGCCACCAACCTCAAGGGCGAAGTCAGCACGTTCAACACGGGGGCCGAGCGTATGTTTGGTTACTCGGCCAATCAGGCCATCGGCCAGTTGCGCCTGGAGGACCTGGTGCTGCCGGACGAATTGAGCCTGCGTGCGCATGCGCTCAGCCAGCGTTTTGGCCGGCACATCGCCGGTGGCCAGGCGCTGTTTGCAGAAACCGTTTACGAGCGAGGCGCCGAGCCGGGTGAGTGGACCTTGCTACGCGCCGATGGCAGCCAGTTGGTGGCCAACATGCTGGTCACGGCCATGCTTGACGAACAGGGCCTGTGGGTTGGCTACCTGGCCATTTGCATCGATGTCACCGAGCGGCGTCGGGTACACGAGGCACTGGCGGCGCGCGATCGGCTGCTGGAAAAGCTCAGTGCCGAGGTGCCGGGCGGTATTTATCAGTATCGCCTGGATGCCGATGGGCATTCGTGTTTTCCCTACGCCAGCAAAGGCCTTTACGACATCTACGAAGTGGACCTGCAGCAGTTGCGCGAAGATGCCTCGGGGGTGTTCGAGCGTATCCACCCAGATGACCTGGAGCGCGTGCGCCGTTCGGTACGTTACTCGGCCGAGCACCAGGCACCCTGGCGCGAGGAATACCGGGTGTGCCTGCCACGTGCCGGCCTGCGCTGGGTGCGTGGCGAAGCGACGCCGGAGGTGGGAGAACAGGGCTGTACCTTGTGGCATGGCTACCTGACGGACATCTCGGACCTCAAGGGTGTGGAGGAAGAGTTGCGGGCGCTGTCGGTGACCGATTCACTGACCGGCATTCATAACCGCCGCTACTTCCAGGAACGGCTCAAGGTCGAACTGGAGCGGGCTCAGCGTGATGGCTTGACGCTGGCCGTGATCATGCTCGATATCGATCACTTCAAGCACATCAACGACCGCTTCGGCCATGCCGTCGGCGACCGGGTGCTGCGCAGCCTGTGCCAGCGTATCAGCCAGCGCTTGCGGCGTACCGATGTATTCTGCCGGTTGGGTGGAGAGGAATTCATGGTGCTGTGCCCGGGCAGTGATGCCGAACAGGCGCGGCTGCTGGCACTGGAGTTGTGGCATGGGCTGCGCAATGTGCCGGTGGACGGCGTGGGCAAGGTGACGGCCAGTTTTGGTGTGGCGGGATGGCGGCCGGGGGAGGGCGCCGATGCCCTGTTGTTGCGGGCGGATGCGGGAGTGTATGCAGCCAAGCAGGCGGGGCGGGACAGGGTGGAAGGCGAGTCAGCCTGAACGTTTTTGGCTGCCCGTACCGGCCTCTTCGCGGCTATAGCCGCGAAAGGGCCGGTACGGGCTAACCAATCAGTTGGCTGCAGTGCTGCCCGCCAGCTTCGGCTGGCGATACAGGTCCAGCAGCACCTGGTCGAGCACCTGCGAAGCCCCCCATGGTTTCGGGTCGTTGAGGATTGCCGCCACTGCCCAGGTGTGGCCGTTGCTGTCACGGCTGAAACCGGCAATCGCCCGCACGGTATTCAGCGTGCCGGTCTTGATGTGCCCTTCACCGGTCATGGCTGTGCGCTTGAGGCGCTTGCGCATGGTGCCGTCCATGCCTACCAGCGGCATCGAGCTCATGAACTCGGCGGCGTAGGGGCTCTTCCAGGCGGCCTGCAGCATCTCGGCCATTTCCCGGGTGCTGACCCGTTCGGCACGCGACAGCCCTGAGCCGTTTTCCATCACCAGGTGCGGCGCGGTAATGCCTTTCTTCGCCAGCCACTGGCGGACCACGCGTTGCGCGGCACGGGCGTCGTCGCCGTCGGCATCGGTGCGGAACTGCGCGCCAAGGCTCAGGAACAGCTGCTGGGCCATGGTGTTGTTGCTGTACTTGTTGATGTCGCGGATCACTTCCACCAGGTCTGGCGAGAAGGCGCGGGCCAGCAGGCGTGCACCTTTGGGCACGTTCTCGATGCGGTCACCGCCCTGGATGTTGCCACCCAGCTCGTTCCAGATCGCGCGCACGGCACCGGCGGCATAGGTCGGGTGGTCGAGCAGCGACAGGTAGGTCTGCGAGTTGCAGCCGTCACCCAGCTGGCCGCTGACGGTTACGCTGATGCCATCGGCTTGAGGTACCGGGTTGTAGCGCACATCACCCGTGCACTGCTTGGAGGCCATGGCCTTGACCTGGTTGTCGATGCGAATGCTGGCAATAGGGGGTTCGACCGCGATGGTAACCTTGCCACCATCGTTGCGGGCCACGAAGCGCAGGGCCTTGAGGTTGACCAGCAGCGAGTCGGGTTTGACCAGGAACGGCTTGTTTTCATCGCCGCCGTCATCGTTGAACTGCGGCAGGTTGGGCTGCACGAAGTGGCTGCGGTCCAGCACCAGGTCACCGGTGATGGTGCGCACGCCATTGGCGCGCAGGTCACGCATCAGCAACCAGAGCTTTTCCATGTTCAGCTTCGGGTCGCCTCCACCTTTGAGGTACAGGTTGCCGTTGAGCACGCCATTGCTCAGGGTACCGTCGGTGTAGAACTCGGTTTTCCACTGGAAGGTGGGGCCAAGCAGCTCGAGGGCGGCATAGGTGGTAACCAGTTTCATGGTCGAGGCCGGGTTTACCGAAACATCGGCATTGAACACGGTCGGGGTACCGGGCCCGTCAAGCGGCAACATTACCAGCGACAGCGCTGTGTCCTGCAGCTTGTTGGCTTTGAGCGCCTGCTGCACTTTGGCGGGCAGGGTGGTGTTGACGGCGGCGGCGTGGCTGGGCAATGCGAGTGGCAACAGCAGGCCGGCAAGAACGAGGGGGCGAAGCGTTTTGATCATAATGAATAAATACCCTGCAGCGAGGGAAAAGGGCATAGGGGCTGTAAGAGATGATGGCCCCAGGACGAAAGAGTACGCATTATGCCCCAAGCGCAGCGACGATGCGCCACGTTCGACGGAAAAGCATGGCGGATAAAAAGCATCGACAATAAAAAAGGCCACCCATGTGAGTGGCCTTTTCAGCGATCAGACAGGCAAGTATCACTCAGCCTTGTTGATCGGCTTTTCCGGGTACCAGGCGTCCAGCAGTGGGCTGACTTCGATTTTGGTCAGTTCGCTGCGGCCCTTGAGCCAGGCTTCTACGGCGGCGCGTTGTTCTTCGCTGACCGAACCGCGCTTGACCGAGCACACCAGGCCGAAATCGTCACCGCCTACATAGTCCAGGCCGTTGGCGTCCATGGCTTCTTCCAGGAACGCATCGAGGAAAGCATCGATTGCCTGGTCATCCAGATCTTCCTTGAATTCCAGGTTCAGCTCGAAGCCCAATTCCTGAAACTCGTCGACACACAGCTTCTTGCGCAGACGACGGGAGCGGTTTGTGGCCATGAAACAATCCTCTTAGGTAATAACGCCGCGCAGTCTACCAGTTAACACGGCTGGCTGCCTGCGTATCGGTGCTTGGGGGTAATTCTTTGGCCAGGGCCAGCTCCACTCGCCGCATGTGCCGCGCCAGTGCCTGACGCCGCAGGCGCAACTGGGCAGTAGGCAAGCCACCAGACTCCAGTGCTTCGCAGGCGGCCATCAGGTCGGGCGCTTCGAGCATGCGCGCTGCGCTGAGCACTTTGTGGGCCTGTTCGGCAATCGCATCGGCGTCGTGCTCTGGGTGCAGCGCCATCAAGGTGGAAAGATCGGCCTGCAGGCTCTGCTGCAGAGTCTGCAGAAAACGCCGGCGGTCGGCGGGGTCATGCCCGACTACTGCAGCCAGGCCATCCAGGTGATACAGGGGGCGTCGGCGCTTGCGCTGCCGGCGCGGGTTGATGCCGGCCAGGCGCTGGCTGAGGGTGCTCAGGCTGATGGGCTTGAGCAAACAGTCGTCCATGCCGGCGCTCAGGCACTTGCGGCGTACTTCTGGCTGAGCGTTGGCGGTATAGCCAAGAATGGTGCAGCGTGGCCGGTTGCCATGGCGCTCTTCGGTGCGCACGGCTGTCGCCAGCTGGTAGCCGTTCATGTGCGGCATGTTGCAGTCAAGTACCAGCACATCGAAGTTGCCCGCCCGCCAGGTGGCCAGGCCTTCACGGCCATCGCGGGCGCTGGCGTGCTCCAGGCCCAGGTAGGCAAGCTGCTGCGCCATCAGTTGCAGGTTGGCCGGATGGTCGTCGATCACCAGCACGTTCAGCCGCGGGTCGGGCACATCGAGCTTTTCGATCAGGGGCGCCGGCTGCACTTGCGCATCAACCTGTTGCAGCGGCATTTTCAGGCAGACTTGGGTGCCGACCCCTTCGAGGCTTTTGAGGGTCAGGTCGCCACCCATCATTTCGCACAGGTTGCGGCAGATGGTCAGGCCCAACCCGGTACCTGCGCGCGCACCCTGGCTATGCGGGTTGGCCTGGACGAACGGGGTGAACAGGCGTTGCAGGTCGTCGGCGTGGATGCCGATGCCACTGTCACGCACTTCCAGTTGCAGTACGGCGGGCGTGCTGGTGCCGTTGTCCTGCAGGTCGGCGCTGATACGCACCTGGCCATGCTCGGTGAACTTGATGGCGTTGCTGACCAGGTTGGACAGCACCTGTTTGAAGCGCAGGGGGTCGAGCAAGGCATGGCAGCGCGCGGCCGGCGTGATCATCACCTCGAGTGCCAGGCCTTTCTGCCGCGCCTGGCCCTCGAAGATGCGCCCCACTGACTCCACCAATGCGGCCAGGTCTACGGCCTCCGGCGCCAGGGTCAGGTGCCCGGACTCGATGCGCACGATATCGAGGATATCGCCGATCAGGCCTAGCAGGTCTTTGGCCGAATGGTGGGCAAGCTCCAGTGCGCCACGGTCCAGGCGACCTTGGTCGGCGCGCTTCACCGCCAGTTCGAGCATGCCGATCACGGCATTCATCGGGGTGCGTATTTCGTGGCTGATGGTGGCCAGGAAGGTGCTTTTGGCGCGGTTGGCATCGTCGGCCTGTTGTTTGGCCTGGCGCAGCTCCAGCACCAGTTGGCGGCGATCGCTGATATCGATCCAGCCGCCGATGATGCCCTGGATTTCTCCCAGTGAGTCGCGGTACGGCAGAATCCAGTGATAAATGGTCAGCTCGCGTCCCTTGATCCGCAGGGGGCGGTCCATGATCAACGGCGAGCCGGCGGCCATGACTTTCAGGTAGTCGGCCTGGATTTGACGGGTTTGCTCGGGATTGGCGAAAAGGCTGTCTTCGAGTTGCTTGCCAATGACCTCATCGGACCGGGCCTGCACGGCTTCCAGGTAGCTGTAGTTGCAGCTTTTCAGGCAGCCCTCGCGGTCACGCACATACATGGGGTGGGGGGTGCCGTTGAGCAGTGCGCGCATGAATGCCAGTTGGTCGTTCAGGGCGCGTTCGGCGCGGTGGCGCTGACGAATCTGCAGACGCAGGCGAGCGTTCCAGAGCAAGGCCAGCAGCAGAAGCACGGCAGTGCCCAGCACGACCTGCAGTGCGAGACGGCTGTAACCCTTGGCGTTGCTGTCTTCGTGTCGGCTAAAGCCGCGCCAGCGGTTGTTGATAACCCCCAGCTCCTCCGGTGAGATGCTGAGCAGTGCCTTGTCGAGGATCGACAGCAGGGCCGGTGAAGGGGCCATGGTGGCCATGGCGAAGTTGGCGGGTTCGCTGCCCACCGACGAGCGGATCACCAGTTCCGGGTTGCTGGCCAAGGCGTGGTTGGCATCGATCAGGGTGGTAATCACTGCATCGACGGCACCACTGTTGAGCAACGCCATGGAGTAGAACGCGCTTTCGGTCTCGACCCAGCCGATCTGCGGATAGTACCGGGACAGCATGGCATCCATGGCGCTGTAGCGGGTAATGGCGATGCGATGCCCTTTCAGTTGTTCCAGCGAGCCCAGTGCCTTGTTGTCCTTGTGGCTGACCAGTACGTAGGCGCTTTCCAGGTAGGGGCGGCTGATTAGCAGGTCGTCCCCCGCCGCCCTGGCGCTGGCCAATGCGGCGATGACATCGGCCCGGCCATCCTTGAGGCGGGCAATCATGTCGGCAATGCCACTGGCACGTTGTACTTCGAAGCGTAAGCCTGTGCGCAGGCGGATGAGCTCCAGCAGGTCGGCAGTGATGCCGCGAAAATGCCCCGAATCATCGAAATAGGAGAGGGGTGCAGCCGTGTCATCAATCGCCACGCGCATCACCGGATGCTGCTGCAGCCACTGTTGCTCGGCCTCGCTCAATTGCAGTTGGCGGTCGCTCAGCAGTTGGTCGCTGCCAGCGCTCCAGCGCTTGAAAATGCTGGTGCGCATGGCCGGCGTCTGGCTGTCGAGGACAATGTTCACCAGCTCCAGCAGCAGTGTGTCTTGCTGGCGCAAGGCAAAACCGAAGCCGATGGCCTTGTGCTGGCCGAAGTTGGCCATGCGCAGGCGTGGCAGGTGGCCGCGATTGAGCTGGTAGTGCGTGGAGATGGTGTCGCCGATGAACACGTCGGCCTGGCCGAATGCCACGGCATTCAGTGCCTGGCTGGAAGAGCCGAAGGCCAGCAGCTCGGCCTTGGGGTAGGCGCTGTGTACTTCCTGTTCGGGCAGGTAGTGGTAGAGCATGCCCAGGCGCATGCCGGTCAGGTCCGTGTCCATCGCCCGGCTTTCATCTTCGCGCGTTACCAGTACCGGTTGGTCGATGGCATAGGGCTGTGACAACACCAGACCGTCGTTGGCCGCTTCGTAGCCATTGGCGCTGCCGAGTAAATCGATATCACCCTGCCTGAGCGCCTCCACCGCCGCTTGCCGGCTGGGAAAACGCAGCACCCGCACGGGTAACTGCAGGGCCTTGCCGACCAGGCTTGCATACTCGGCGGTCAGGCCTTGGTAGGCGCGGCCGCCACTGGTGATGTCGAACGGTGGGTAGTCGGGCGCCGACGTTCCCAGTACCAGTTCCTGACGGCCTTCGAGCCATAACCGTTGTTCGGGCGTGAACAGGAGCTGGGCCGGACCGGCCGATGACCTTGCCAGCAACGTGTAGGACGACGCTTCGCGAGTGGTAGCGTGTGTCGCGCCGCTTGATAGCAGCAGGGCGAGCAGCAGGCGGGCGATAGTGCGGGCCATGACCACCTTCAGACAAGCGCGTTGCGCTTGGCCATCTCGATCAGATCCACCAGCGTGTTGACCTGAAGCTTGTGCATGAGGCGCTTTTTGTAGGTGCTGACGGTTTTGCTGCTGAGGAACATGCCTTTGGCAATTTCCTTGTTGCTGCGGCCTTGGGCGAAGAGTTGCAGTACCATCAGTTCGCGGTCATTCACCTGGCGGAAAAGTTGCAAGTCGGTGCCGGTAGTCGGGTTGTTATTGATTGCCTGGCTGGGGAAATAGTTATATCCAGCCAGGACCGCCTTGATCGCACTGAGCAGTTCACCCAGGTCTTCTTGCTTGCACACGTAACCCGCAGCACCTGAGTGCATGCAGCGCACGGCAAACAATGCCGGGGACTGTGCAGTCAATACCAGAACCTTCAAGGGCAGGGCCATCGACTGAAAACGGGAAAGTACCTCCAGGCCATCTAGCTTGGGGATGCTGATGTCGAGGATGACCAGGTCGGGGTTGCTCTCCCGGATCATCTGCATGGCATCCACGCCGTTGTCCGACTCGCCGGCAATCTTGTAGTTCTGGTTTTCCAGCAGCATACGGACGGCCAGGCGAATGACCGGATGGTCGTCAACAATAAATATGGAGTGCATGTTTAACTTCCCTGCGGTCGTTTAGGGTGACAGGTGGCACCTTATCGCAGTTGGAAGTCGCCGGGCATGCGAGGATGGGCTGTTAGCCTTATATGGGAAATGGCTTACAAGATAAAACAAAACCGGCTACGAAATGGGCATGTTCAACTCGATGTCAAAGCGCATTTGGTAACTTTTCATTGATTTTTATTCGTGTTGTTTAATTTGCCGTCAGTATATGTAGGAAGTTTCCTGCAATCAGCGGTGCAGCCGAGGCAGGCTGCACCGAAAGCACAACTCACGTAGGGCTGGAGCGCCCGGTCATTTCACTGGCCATTTCGCTGGCGTAGCTGTCGGTCATGCCAGCGATGAAGTCGATCATGCGCAGGAAGGCACTGTGCAACGAGGCATGCGGGTCTGGGGCATTGTTGCCGATCAGGTCCAGTACCCGACGGCTTTTGAACGATGGCGTGCGCCCACCATGCTGTTCAAGGGCTGCACCGCAGAAGGTGTTCAGCAGAATCTCCAGGGTGGTGTAGGCACCGATTTCATGCAGGGTCTTGCGCTTGTCCTGAAAGATCTTGTTGCGCGCCATGTCCTTGGCCTGCAGCACGCAGCGCTTGGCCGGGCCGTGCATGTGTTCGACCAGGTCGCCTGCCAGTTGCCCGGCCAGCAAGGCGTGTTGCTGCTCGACGAAGGCGTGGGCGGCAGCGTTGGTCAGGTGCTCGATGGCCTTGCCACGCAGAATGGCCAGCTTACGCCGGCGCGAGTCGCGTGGGCCTAACTGGCGGTAGGTTTCCGGCAGGTCATCACCGACCAGGTCGAGCAGCAACGCCTCGACTTCGGCGTATTGCAGCAGCTCCATTTCCAGGCCGTCTTCGAGGTCGATCAGTGCATAGCAGATGTCGTCGGCAGCCTCCATCAGGTACACCAGCGGGTGGCGTGCCCAACGTTGGTCTTCCAGTTGTGGCAACCCCAGTTTGCGGGCGATCTGTTCGAGCAGGTGCAGTTCGCTCTGGTAGCTGCCGAACTTGTGCTTCTTGTAACCCATGGCGTCGGCGTGGCGCGCGCTCCAGGGGTACTTGAGGTAGGTGCCGAGGGTGGCATACGTCAGCCGGGTGCCGCCGTCGAACTGGTGATACTCCAGCTGGGTAAGCACACGAAAGCCCTGTGCATTGCCTTCGAAGTTGAGGAAGTCGGCCCGCTCGTCGTCGTTCATGTCGTCCAGCCAGCCACGCCCGGCGGCTTGCTGGAACCAGTGGCGAATGGCGTCCTCGCCAGAGTGGCCGAAAGGCGGGTTGCCTATGTCGTGGGCCAGGCAGGCCGACTGTACGATCATTCCCAGGTCACTGGGGGCGCACCAGTCCGGCAGGCTGTCGCGCAGGGTTTCGCCGACGCGCATGCCCAGCGAGCGACCGACACAGCTGACTTCCAACGAATGGGTCAGGCGCGTGTGGATATGGTCGTTGCTGGAAACCGGGTGTACCTGGGTCTTGCGCCCAAGGCGACGGAAAGCGCCGGAGAAGATGATGCGGTCGTGGTCTTTGTGGAAGGGGCTGCGCCCGAGTTCATCGGCGCTATAGAGGGCTTTGCCCAGGCGTTCGCGGGTGAGCAGGGTGTGCCAGTCCAAGGCGCGGTCTCCTGTGGATCGAAGGCTTTAGCTTCCCGTGTCGTGTTCATCTGCGCAAGGGGCAGGGTGGTACCGCCCCTGGGTGGGGGCGGGTCATTCAAGGCTCAGGGGCGGCGGTTGCCTTGCAGGTACAGGCGCACCAGCGGCAACAGGCTGGTCCCCAGCCGCACCAGGCGCGCCAGGTTGCCGCTGCGCACGCCTTTGCCGGTGAGGAAGCCCAGCGCCACCACGGCGCCAATCCCCCACAAGGGCGCATGTTTGATCCCCAGGCCATCGTGCAGCGAGTTGCCCATGCCGCGCACACGGCGCAGCGGTTCCATCAGTTGCCCCGACTCGTGACGGATTTCCTGGCGGTGCATTTCCATGCGCAGGCGCAGCAGTGCCTTGCGCAGTTCGCGTGGGTTACGCGTGTTTGGCAGTTCTGGCAAGCTCATGGCAACAGGCGCTCCCGGTCCTTGGCAAGTTCTTCGAGGGTGGCGCCGAACGGCGACGACTCGTCGAACACCGCCGCCTTCAGGCGTAGCCCGCAGTACAGCGCGGCCATGCCGTAGAACACGCACAGGCCGATGATACCGGCCAGGCGATAGCTGTCCCACAGCAGCACCAGCAATAGCCCGGACAGCGCCGTCAGCAGCAGCAGCGCGAATACCAGCGCCAGGCCGGCGAACAGCAGCAGGCTCAAGGTGCGGCCCTTTTGCTCCTGCAATTCGATGCCGAACAGTTCGATGTGGCTGTGCAGCAGGCCCAGCGCGGCGGCGCCCAGGCGCCTGCCCGAGGCGCTGGCGCCGTTGGCGTCATTCTCCATGGGAACCCCTTAGCGCCGGTTGGCCAGCAGGCCGATCAACAGGCCGACGCCGGCGGCGATGCCGATCGCCTGCCACGGACTTTCCCGCACATACTGCTCGGCGCTGCCCAGCGCGGCCTGGCCGCGTTCACGCACCGAGTCCTGGGTCAGTTGCAGGGTTTCGCGGGCCTGGGCCAGGCGGTCGTGAATCTGTTCACGCAATTCGTCGGCCTGGTCGCCGGCAAGGTTGGCGGTGTCGGCCAATAGTTTCTCGGTGTCACGCACCAAGGCCTGGAAGTCAGCCATCAATATCTCTTGTGCAGTCTTTGCCGATTTGCTGGCCATGGGTGTCTCCCTGTCGATTGAGTGTTGGTAATTCGAGTGATAGCACGCGCGGAAGGTTCAAGTGCCAGTGCTGGTATGGGCCTTGCTAAGTGTTTGCCACGTTGCGGGGCACCGCCGTCACGGCTTGCGCCGATTCAGGGCGCCCATGCAGCGAATACCGTTAAACCTTAACCCAATCCACGACAAACCCAAGAAAAAACCACGCAGGCTCCGCCCGGTTCGCCAAAACAGGGCAGGGGGCTGGCACCGAATCGGTGCAGGGATGCAGGTTCTTGAACTGTCCTGGTGCCTTTTTCAGCAGGTCTGCCTATTTCATGGAAAACATGCACAGCGCGATGGACTCCCTGGTCCACGGTTCCAATACCCTGTTCATTCTGATGGGCGCCATTCTGGTGCTGGCCATGCATGCCGGCTTCGCGTTCCTCGAAGTGGGCACGGTGCGCCACAAGAACCAGGTCAACGCCTTGTCGAAGATCCTCAGCGATTTTGCCATCTCGGCGCTGGTGTACTTCTTTATAGGCTACTGGATCGCCTATGGCGTCAACTTCTTCCAGCCCGCGGCAACGCTGGCTGCCGATCATGGCTATGCGCTGGTCAAGTGCTTCTTCCTGCTGACGTTCGCGGCGGCGATACCGGCGATCATCTCCGGCGGCATTGCCGAGCGGGCGCGCTTTGTGCCGCAGCTGTGCGCCACGGCCTTGATCGTGGCGTTCATCTACCCGTTTTTCGAAGGTGTGGTGTGGAACGGCAACCTTGGCGTGCAGGCTTGGCTGCAGGCACGCTTCGGCGCGCCGTTCCATGACTTTGCGGGGTCGGTGGTGGTGCATGCCATGGGCGGCTGGCTGGCGCTGGCGGCGGTGCTGTTGCTGGGCGCGCGCCGCGGGCGCTACCGCGATGGCCGGCTGGTAGCGTTTGCGCCGTCGAGCATTCCCTTCCTGGCGCTGGGTTCGTGGATCCTGATCATCGGCTGGTTCGGCTTCAATGTCATGAGCGCGCAGACGTTGCAGGGCGTCAGCGGCCTGGTGGCGATCAATTCATTGATGGCCATGGTCGGCGGCACCCTGTCGGCCCTGCTGGCCGGGCGCAACGACCCGGGCTTCCTGCACAACGGACCGTTGGCCGGCCTGGTGGCAATCTGTGCCGGTTCCGACCTGATGCACCCGATCGGTGCGCTGGCCACAGGCCTGGTGGCGGGCGCACTGTTCGTCTGGACCTTCACCGCAGCGCAAAACCGCTGGAAGATCGACGACGTGCTGGGTGTGTGGCCGTTGCACGGGCTGTGCGGCGTCTGGGGGGGAATCGCTTGCGGCGTATTCGGTCAGACAGCCCTGGGTGGGATGGGCGGTGTCAGCCTGGCCAGCCAGTTGTTGGGCAGCCTGATGGGTGTGGTTGTGGCCTTGGCCGGTGGCCTTGCCGTGTACGGGGCAATCCGCGCGTTGCATGGCCTGCGCTTGAGCCATGAGCAGGAGTTCCAAGGCGCGGACCTGTCACTGCACCGCATTGGCGCCACCAGCCAGGATTGAGCCAGGTCAGGTGCACGGATGGCGGGACGGACCTAGAATAGGTTTTTCCCAGCCATACCGGAATGTACCCCATGCTGCCTGAATGCCAACTGTTCGGCACCCTCGGCTGCCACCTGTGCGAAGTGGCCGAGGCCGTGCTGATGCCCTTCGTCGATCATGGTCTGTTGGTTGAGCTGGTCGACATCGCCGAGAACGAGGCCCTGTTCGAGCGTTATGGCCTGATCATTCCGGTGCTGCGACGCTGCGACAACGGCGGTGAGTTGCACTGGCCGTTCGATGCCGAGCAGGTGGTGGCGTTCCTCGCGCAGTGATGGCTCCAGGGGAGCTGCGTCCCTGCTCCAAGGTGATGACGTTGAGCTGATGATCCGGTGCCTACATTCAGTCACCGGGAGCCTCGCCATGTTGATCACCCCGCATTTCACGCTTGATGAAATGACCGTTTCCCAGCTTGCCGCCAGGGACGGCTTTGATAACACGCCACCGCCGCAAGCCCGTGCCAACCTGCAGTTTCTGTGTGGAGCGCTCGAGCAGGTGCGCGCGCTGTTCGATGCGCCCATCATCATCAGCAGCGGCTACCGCAGCGAGAAGGTCAACCAGCTGATCGGAGGCTCCCGGAATAGCCAGCACGTTCAAGGCCTGGCGGCAGATTTCACGGTGATTGAAGTCAGCCCGCGCGATACCGTGCGCAGAATCAGTAACAGCACCATCGCTTTCGACCAGTTGATCCTCGAATTCGATCGCTGGGTGCACCTGTCCGTGACGTGCGACACGCCTCGGCGCCAGGTGCTGACCCTGCGCAAAGGCAGTGGCTATCTGCCGGGGCTGCAATGAACCGCATTGACGGCGGCAAGGGGATGTTCGTATGCTGTATATAAATACAGTATCGAGGTGAACCCATGCTCAACGTCGAGCAACTCAAGTACAGCGTCAACCGCATGCCCGTGGAGCGGGTTGCCGATGCCGTGCTGGAACTGCGCCTCGAAGGCCTGGTCACCGATGACCGTACCCCGTTCGGTAAGGTCCACTTCAATACCTGTTTCGCCGAGATCGAGGCCCTGTTCCAGCGTGCCGGTTACCACCGGGGGCTGGATGTAGTGGGTTACCAAGGGTTGCTGTATGCCCTCTACGACCCAGGCCGCTGGGAGCCGGTGCAGGTGCTGCGCTGGCTGAAGGAGCGCAGCGAGGCCATAGGCCAGGCTGGTTGAGGGCGCGGGCTTGGGGGATAATACGCGGCCGTGAACGTTTCGAGCCTGCCATGACCACGCCTTTCGACCCCGCCCGCCAGCAAGCCAGCACGGTGTGCCTGCCCCCCGGTAACTGGGCGACGGTGCTCGATTGCCTGTGTGACCATTTCAAGGCTATCGATCGCGCCCAGTGGCTCGACCGTTTTGCCCGTGGCCGGGTGCTGGATGCCGAGGGGCGGGCGGTTTCTGCCGAGTTGCCTTACAAGCGCGGTATGCGTTTGCACTATTTCCGTGAAGTGCCGAACGAGCGACCCATCCCGGTGCAGGAAACGGTCCTGCATGTGGATGAGCACCTGGTGGTGGCCGACAAGCCGCATTTCCTGCCGGTGACGCCAACCGGAGAATACGTCGAGCAGACCTTGCTGCGCCGCCTGATCCGCCGTCTGGATAACCCGCACCTTGTGCCGCTGCACCGTATCGACCGTCACACCGCCGGGCTTGTGCTGTTTTCTGCCAATCCGCACAGCCGCAGTGCCTACCAGCGCCTGTTCCCCGAACGGCGTATCGACAAGCGCTACCAGGCCATTGCCGCAGCCATGCCGCAGCATGAGTATCCGCTGGTACACAAAAGCCGGCTGGTGCATGGCGAGCCGTTTTTCCGCATGCATGAGGTAGAAGGGGAGGCCAACAGCGAGACCCTGGCCGAGGTGTTGGAGAAGAAGGGTGAGCTGTGGCGCTATGGGTTGTCGCCGGTAACCGGCAAGACCCACCAATTACGCGTGCACATGGCGGCGTTGGGGGCGGGGATCAGCAACGACCCGTTCTATCCGCAGTTGCTGAACGAAGAAGATGACTATCAGCGGCCCCTGAAACTGCTGGCGCAGAGCCTGCGCTTCAAGGACCCGTTGAGCGGGGAAGAGCGGTATTTCGAGAGCCGGTTGCGGCTGGATTGGTAGCGCGGTAAGTCGGACGCACTCGGTCCCTGTAGGAGCGCCCCGGCAAGGGCGCTCCTACAGGGACCGCGTAAGGCCAGCGGGAGTCAGCGGTTGAAACGCTCCACCAGCGAGTACTGGCTCCCCGCCGTGCTGGTCAACTCTTCGCTGAGCAGTGCCGAGTGCAAGGCCTGTTCGGCGGTCTGGTCGGCCAGTTCGGCAATGGTGCTGATGTTGCGGCTGATCTCGTCGGCCACTGCAGTCTGCTCTTCGGTCGCTGCAGCAATCTGGGTCGCCATGTCGGTGATGTTGGCGACCGCTTCACTGATCCCCACCAGCGCCTCGTCAGCCTGCATCACCCGGTCGACGCCTTCCTGTGCCTGGCGGTGGCCGGTTTCCATGGTCAGTACGGCGTTGTTGGCAGTTTGTTGCAGTTTGGCAATCAGGCCATGGATCTGACCGGTGGACTCTGCAGTGCGCTGAGCCAGTTGGCGCACTTCATCAGCCACCACGGCAAAACCACGGCCCATTTCCCCGGCGCGCGCCGCTTCGATCGCTGCGTTAAGCGCCAGCAGGTTGGTCTGGTCGGCGATGCCCTTGATCACATCGACCACACCGCCAATTTCGTCGCTGTCCTTGGCCAGCTGGGTCACCGTCTGGCCGGTTTCACCCACCGCTGCCGACAGGCGCTCGATGGCATCGCGGGTTTCCCCGGCAATCTGCCGCCCCTGGCTGGTCAGACGGTTGGCTTCCTGGGTGGCGTCGGCGGTGCGCTGCACATGGTTGGCCACTTCCTGCGTGGTGGCGGCCATCTGGTTGACTGCAGCGGCGACCTGCTCGGTTTCTACCCGCTGACGCTCAAGCCCCGAGGAGCTCTTGTGCGCCAGGGCGTCGGACTGGCGCGCCTGGTCGCTGAGGTGTTCGGCACTGTCCTGCAGGCGGGTCAGGCAGGTTTTCAGGCGGGCGTCCTGGCTGAGCATGGCCATTTCCAGGCGCGCCTGCACGCCTCGGCTGTCGGTAAACATCTGTGCGATCAGCGGGTCGGAGGTGGTCTGTTCGGCCAGGCGCAGCAAGCGCTTCAGGCCGCGCTGCTGCCAGCCCAGGCCAAGCAGGCCCAACGGTACGGAAAGCCCGGCGGCCAGTGCGAAGCCCCAGGAGTGGCCAAGCCAGTTGCCGATCAGGAAGCCTACCTGGCTGATCAGGATGAACGGCAGCCAGTCCTGCAACACCGGCAGCCACTTGTCGCGGCGCGGTACTGGCGGCTTGCCCTGGTTGATGCGCTGGTACAGCGCCTCGGCGCGACGGATCTGCTCGGCGGTGGGCTTGACCCGCACGGACTCGAAGCCCACGACCTGGTTGTTGTCGTAGATCGGCGTGACATAGGCGTTGACCCAGTAGTGGTCGCCAGACTTGCAGCGGTTTTTGACAATGCCCATCCAGGGTTGGCCCTGCTTGAGCGTTTGCCACATATGGGCGAACACGGCAGGCGGCACGTCGGGGTGACGCACCAGGTTGTGCGGCGCACCGGTCAGCTCTTCGCGGGTGAACCCACTGATTTCGATGAAGGCATCGTTGCAGTAGGTGATCACACCCTTGGCATTGGTGGTGGAGATCAACCGCTGCTGGGCAGGGAAAGTCCGTTCTCTCTGGGTAATCGGCTGGTTGTTACGCATGGGTTGATAGTCCGCAAGGCTTTCGACAGGTATCGGCAAGGGACTGGTTTTATTGAATGATTATTTAATGTGAAAGATACCAGGCATGCCAACCCAGCCTGGGGCCGTTGTGCGGCGGCCCCAGGCTTTGCTGACTTAGCCGGCAATCAGCTGTCGCAACACATAATGCAAAATCCCCCCAGCCTTGAAATACTCCACCTCATTCAGGGTATCGATACGGCACAGCACCTCGATCTGCGTCTGCTGCCCATCCTCGCGGGTGATGCGCAAGGGCAGGCTCATGCCCGGGCGGATCTGCGCGCCATTCAAGCCCAGCACATCGATTCGCTCCTTGCCGGTCAGCCCCAGTTGCTTGCGGTCGTTACCGGCCTTGAACTGCAGCGGCAGCACGCCCATGCCCACCAGGTTTGAGCGGTGAATACGCTCGAAGCTTTCCGCCAGTACAGCCTTGACCCCCAGCAGGTTGGTGCCCTTGGCTGCCCAGTCGCGGCTTGAGCCGGTGCCGTATTCCTGGCCGGCAATCACCACCAGCGGGGTGCCTTCCTGCTGGTAGCGCATGGCCGCGTCGTAGATCGACAACTTCTCGCCGCTGGGCACATGCAAGGTGTTGCCGCCTTCCTCACCCGCCAGCATTTCGTTGCGAATGCGGATGTTGGCGAAGGTGCCGCGCATCATCACTTCATGGTTGCCACGCCGCGAACCGTAGGAGTTGAAGTCGCGTGGCTCCACCCCCTGCTCACGCAGGTAGCGCCCGGCGGGGCTGTCGGCCTTGATGTTGCCAGCCGGTGAGATGTGGTCGGTGGTCACCGAGTCGCCCAGCAGCGCCAGCACACGCGCACCCTGGATGTCGACGATCTGTGGCGGCGGGCCGCTGATGCCGTCGAAGAACGGCGGGTGCTGGATGTAGGTAGAGTCGGGCTGCCACACGTAGGTGGCGGCCTGCGGCACCTCGATGGCCTGCCATTGTGCATCGCCGGCGAACACTTCGGCATATTCCTTGTGGAACATCGCCGTGTCGACCTTGGCGACGGCTTCGGCAATTTCCTGCTGGCTGGGCCAGATGTCGCGCAGGTAAACCGGCTGGCCGTCCTTGCCGGTACCCAACGGGTCACGCGTCAGGTCCAGCCGTACGCTGCCCGCCAGGGCGTAGGCCACCACCAGCGGCGGCGAGGCCAGCCAGTTGGTCTTGACCAGTGGGTGCACACGGCCTTCGAAGTTGCGGTTGCCAGACAGCACCGATGCCACGGTGAGGTCGGCGCTGCCAATGGCTTTCTCGATCGCTTCATCCAGCGGGCCGGAATTGCCGATGCAGGTGGTGCAGCCATAGCCGACCAGGTCGAAGCCCAACTGGTCGAGGTAGGGGGTGAGCCCGGCGGCCTTGAAGTAGTCGGTGACCACCTTGGAGCCCGGTGCCAGCGAGCTCTTGACCCAGGGTTTGCGTTGCAGGCCCTTTTCCAGCGCCTTTTTCGCCACCAGCCCGGCCGCCATCATCACGCTGGGGTTGGAGGTGTTGGTGCACGAGGTGATCGCTGCAATCACCACGGCACCATCGCGCAGGGTGTGAGTCTGGCCTGCATGGTTGTAGTCGATCTCGCCCGCCTGGTCGGCGTTGCCCACCGCTACGCCGCCGCCACCTTCGCTCTCCAGACGGCCGATGTCCTTGGCCAGTGGTTTGGGTTGCAGCTCGATGAAGTGGTCAAAAGCCTGGCTGACCTGGCCCAGCGCTACCCGGTCCTGTGGCCGTTTAGGCCCGGCCAGGCTGGCTTCGACCTCGTGCATGTCCAGCGCCAGGCTGTCGCTGAACAGCGGCTCCTGGCCAGGCAGGCGCCACAGGCCTTGGGCTTTGCAGTAATGCTCGACCAGTTGCACGGTCGCTTCGGGGCGGCCCGACAGGCGCAGGTAGTCCAGGGTCACCTGATCGACCGGGAAGAAACCGCAGGTGGCGCCGTATTCCGGCGCCATGTTGGCAATGGTCGCCCGGTCGGCCAATGGCAGCTCGGCCAGGCCATCGCCGTAAAACTCGACGAACTTCCCCACCACGCCTTTCTTGCGCAGCATTTGCGTAACCGTCAGTACCAGGTCGGTGGCGGTGATGCCTTCGCGCAGCTTGCCGGTCAGCTTGAAACCGATCACTTCGGGGATCAACATCGACACGGGTTGGCCGAGCATGGCCGCCTCTGCCTCGATGCCGCCGACACCCCAGCCGAGCACACCTAATCCATTGATCATGGTGGTGTGCGAGTCGGTACCCACCAGGGTGTCGGGGAAGGCGTAGGTGCGGCCATCGGCTTCACGGGTCCACACCGTGCGGCCCAGGTACTCCAGGTTGACCTGGTGGCAGATGCCGGTGCCCGGCGGCACTACGCGGAAGTTGTCGAAGGCGCTCTGGCCCCAGCGCAGGAAGGCATAACGCTCGCCATTGCGCTGCATTTCGATATCCACGTTCTCGCCGAAGGCCTGCGGCGTGCCGTAATGGTCGACCATTACCGAGTGGTCGATCACTAGGTCCACCGGTGACAGCGGGTTGATCCGCTGCGGGTCGCCGCCGGCCTTGGCCATGGCTGCGCGCATGGCGGCCAGGTCGACCACGGCCGGCACGCCGGTGAAGTCCTGCATCAGCACCCGCGCCGGGCGATACTGGATCTCGCGGTCAGAGCGCCGCTCGCTTAGCCACTGGGCAAGGGCGCGCAAGTCGTCGCCGGTGACGGTATGGCCGTCCTCCCAGCGCAGCAGGTTTTCCAGCAGCACCTTCAGCGACATGGGCAGGCGTTGCAGGTCACCCAGCTGGCGGGCGGCCTCGGTAAGGCTGAAATAGTGATAGGTCTGGTTGCCGACCTGGAGGGTCTTGAGGGTGTTCAGGCTGTCGAGCGAGGGCATTGCCAACTCCTTCTGCGCCGGTGCCCGGCAATTACTCAAGGTCTGCCGGTGTCACCGCTCTGTTGCGGTCCGCACGGTACGGACCTGGCTGAAAGGTCAGGTTAGACCGCTTTGCGGCCGCTGACCCTTTTCTGGACCGGCGGAGCGTGTCGCAGGTTCCGATCTTCCTTTATCATCGCCGCCCTGCCGGCGCCTGTTGCGCGCCAGCCGTAGTGGAGTGAGAGATGAATACCCTGTTCATGCATTGCCGGCCCGGTTTCGAGGGCGAGGTTTGCGCCGAAATCAGCGAACATGCTGCCCGCCTGGGCATTGCCGGCTATGCCAAAGGTAAGCCACAAAGTGCCAGCGCCGAGTTTGTCTGCAGTGAAGACGGCGGTGCCGAGCGATTGATGGGGGCGCTGCGCTTCAACGAGCTGATTTTCCCTCGGCAGTGGGCCCGTGGCGGTTTTGTCGAGTTACCGGAAAGTGACCGTATCAGTGTGCTGCTGGCGCAGTTGGCCGACTTCCCGGTGTTCGGCAGCCTGTGGCTGGAAGTGCTGGACAGCAACGAAGGCAAGGAATTGTCCACCTTCTGTCGCAAGTTCGAAGTGCCGTTGCGCAAGGCCCTGGAAAAGGCCGGCCGCCTGGTCGACGACGCCAGCCGCCCACGGTTGCTGCTGACCTTCATCAGCGGCCGGCGGGTGTTTGTCGGCTTGGCCCCGGCCAACAACAGCGCGTTGTGGCCCATGGGCATCCCGCGCCTGAAATTCCCCCGCGAGGCACCCAGCCGTTCGACCCTCAAGCTGGAAGAGGCCTGGCACCAGTTCATCCCGCGTGAGCAGTGGGAGCAGCGCCTGGGCGATGACATGACCGGTGTCGACCTGGGCGCCTCGCCGGGTGGCTGGACCTACCAGCTGGTACGTCGTGGCATGCTGGTGACGGCCATCGACAACGGGCCGATGGCCGAAAGCCTGATGGACACCGGCCTGGTGCAGCACCTGATGGCCGACGGTTTCACCTGGCAGCCGAAGCAGTCGGTGGACTGGATGGTGTGCGACATCGTCGAGAAGCCGGCGCGCACCACTTCGCTGATCGAAACCTGGCTGGGTGAGGGGTTGTGCCGCGAGGCAGTGGTCAACCTTAAATTGCCGATGAAGCAACGCTATGCCGAAGTACGCCGGTTGCTCGACCGCATGGAGGCAACGTTCAAGGCGCGCAAGATCAGGGTATCGATTGCCTGCAAGCAGCTGTATCACGACCGTGAGGAAGTGACCTGCCATCTGCGCAGACTGGACCTGAAGCCGCGCTGATTTCGGGGGCTGCAAGCCAGCCCCTTGGTTGAAGCGAGCCTATGCGCGACAATAACGATCATTTGCGGAGCCCCCCATGACCGATTTCACCCCCGATGCCATCCTCGACGCCACCGGCCTGAATTGCCCGGAACCGGTAATGATGCTGCACCAGCACGTGCGCAACCTGGCGGCTGGCGGCCTGCTGAAGGTCATCGCCACCGATCCGTCGACCCGCCGTGACATTCCCAAGTTCTGCAACTTCCTCGGCCACGAATTGCTGCAGCAGCAAGAGGACGCCGGCACCTTCCTGTACTGGATCCGTAAAAAAGCCGACTGAAGCGCTCTGGAACACGCCCCGCGTTGCGCCTACACTGCGTTCCCCAGACAGGAGAGCGCCATGCTGATAGTTGCCGACGAGAACATCCCGCTGCTCGATGCCTTCTTCCAGGGTTTCGGTGAAATTCGCCGCTACCCGGGCCGAAGCCTCGATGCCGCCAGCGTCAAGGACGCCGATATCCTGCTGGTGCGCTCGGTGACCAAAGTCGACCGCCAGCTGCTCGAAGGCAGCCGCGTACGCTTTGTCGGCACTTGCACCATCGGTACCGATCACCTGGACCTGGACTACTTTGCCGAAGCCGGCATCCGCTGGAGCAGTGCGCCGGGCTGCAATGCACGCGGCGTGGTCGACTACGTGCTGGGCAGCGTACTGACCCTGGCCGAGCTCGATGGCGTGGCACTGCCCGAACGCGTGTATGGCGTGGTGGGTGCGGGTGAGGTGGGCGGCCGCCTGGTGCGGGTGCTTCACGGCCTGGGCTGGAAAGTACTGGTGTGCGACCCGCCGCGCCAGGCCGTCGAGGGTGGCGACTACGTCAGCCTCGAGACGATCTTGCAGCAGTGCGATGTGATCAGCCTGCATACCCCGTTGCAGCGTGCCGGCGAGCACCCGACCTGGCACTTGCTGGGCCAGGCGCAGTTGGCGCAGTTGCGCCCAGGGGCCTGGCTGATCAACGCCAGTCGTGGCCCGGTGGTGGACAACGCTGCCTTGCGCGAGCTGCTGCTGGACCGTGAAGACGTGCATGCGGTGCTGGATGTGTGGGAGGGCGAGCCGCAGGTCGACCTGCAACTGGCCGACCTGTGCACGCTGGCTTCGCCGCACATTGCCGGCTACAGCCTCGATGGCCGCCAGCGTGGCACGGCGCAGATCTACCAGGCGTTGTGCCGCTTCCTCGGCGTGGACGAGCAGGTGCAACTGGCAGACTTGCTGCCCCGGCCGCCACTGGCACAAATCGAACTGGATGCCGGCACCGACCCGGCCTGGGCCTTGGCGACCCTGTGCCGCGCCGTGTACGACCCGCGCCGCGACGATGCGGACTTCCGCCGCAGCCTGAGCGACGACCCGCAGCTGCAGCGGGCGGCGTTCGACCAGTTGCGCAAGCAGTACCCGCCACGTCGCGAGATCGAAGGGCTGGCGGTGCGCTTGCGGGGTGAGTCGCCACAGTTGGCGCAGCTGGTCAGTGCCTTGGGTGGGGTGCTGGCCTGATTCAGGCCAATAAAAACCCGGCGCGAGCGCCGGGTTGCAAATAATTCGTCGGTCAACCTTTGCGTACGCGCTCGGCCCGGCTTTCTTCCAGGGCCTTGCAGGCCTGCTGGATCATTTGCTCGGTGATCGGCACTTCGCGCCCCTGGGCGTCGATGATCGAACCGCACACCTGCGGTTGCGGGGTGGTCCGGGGCTTCTGGTTGTCACTGCCATGCTGCAAGCTCATGCACTGTCTCCTCATCAGGTTCAAGCTCAAGTTAGCCCTGCGCCGTGACTGGCCTGTGACAGCTTCTGGGTCACGGCAGCAACAGTCCAACAGAAACCAGGTGAAAGCTCCAGCGACTGGTTATACCGATGGGCTATAGCAACCTGCGGGCATTCCCACAGCCTGGATGAGTGGTAGTCTGCGGTTTCCCCCGCATTATGGTCGTCGCCATGCCCGAATCGGTTTCCCCACGTCAGCGCCGCGCCTTGCGCCTGGCCTGGCAGTTCGTCCGCCCCTATCGCCGGCAAGTGCTGCTGGCCTTGCTGGCCCTGGTGGTCACTGCCGCCATCACCCTGTCGATGGGGCAGGGCATCCGCCTGTTGGTGGACCAGGGCTTCATGACCCGCTCCGCGCACCAGCTCAACCAGACCATCGGGTTGTTCCTGCTGCTGGTGCTGGCCCTGGCGGTGGGCACTTTCAGCCGCTTTTACCTGGTCTCGTGGATTGGCGAGCGGTGTGTGGCCGATATCCGTCGCGCCGTTTTCGATCACCTGATCGGCCTGCACCCCGGCTTTTTCGAAGACAACCGCAGCTCCGAGATCCAGTCGCGGCTGACGGCGGACACCACCTTGCTGCAGTCGGTCATCGGCTCATCGTTGTCGATGTTCTTGCGTAACGCGTTGATGGTCATCGGCGGCGTGGTGTTGCTGTTCATCACCAACCCCAAGCTCACCAGTATCGTGGTGGTGGCCCTGCCGTTGGTGTTGGCACCTATCCTGCTGTTCGGTCGTCGGGTGCGCAGCCTGTCGCGGCAGAGCCAGGACCGGGTGGCCGATGTGGGCAGCTACGTGGCCGAAACGCTGGGGCAGATCAAGACGGTGCAGGCCTACAACCACCAGGCGCACGACCGCGAACTGTTCGCGGGCACGGTCGAAGCAGCGTTCAGCGTGGCCCGCAAGCGGATTGCCCAGCGTGCCTGGCTGATCACCCTGGTGATCGTGCTGGTGTTGGGGGCGGTGGGGGTGATGTTGTGGGTCGGCGGCATGGATGTGATCGCTGGGCGTATTTCTGCAGGCGAGCTGGCTGCATTCGTGTTCTACAGCCTGATCGTCGGTAGCGCCTTCGGTACCCTCAGCGAGGTGATCGGCGAGCTGCAGCGTGCCGCTGGCGCCGCTGAGCGTATTGCCGAACTGTTGGCTGCGCGCAGTGCAATCCTGCCGCCCGAGCTGGCGCAGGCGCTACCAAGACAGCGGGCCAAAGGGCACATCGAATTGCAGCAGGTGGTGTTTGCCTACCCGTCACGGCCTACGGTGGCGGCTGTCGATGGCCTGAGCCTGGCCATCGAACCTGGACAGACCGTTGCCCTGGTTGGCCCCTCGGGTGCAGGCAAGTCGACCTTGTTCGATTTGTTGCTGCGTTTTTACGACCCACAGCAAGGGCGCATCCTGCTCGATGGTCAGGCGATTACCGCGCTCGACCCTGACCAGCTGCGCCGCCAGTTCGCCCTGGTGGCGCAAAACCCCTCGCTGTTTCGTGGCACGGTGGAGGCCAACATCCGTTATGGCCGGCCCGAGGCGAGCCTGGCAGAAGTCGAGGCAGCCGCCCGCGGTGCCTATGCCGATGAATTCATCCGGCAGCTGCCGCAAGGCTACCAGACGCCTTTGGGCGAGGGCGGCATCGGGCTTTTCGGTGGGCAGCGGCAGCGCCTGGCGATTGCCCGGGCGTTGCTGGTGGATGCGCCGATCCTGTTGCTGGATGAAGCCACCAGCGCCCTCGACGCGCAGAGCGAACACCTGATCCAGCAGGCGTTGCCCAGCCTGATGGCCGGGCGCACCACGCTGGTGATCGCCCATCGCCTGGCCACGGTGCAGCATGCCGAACGTATCGCGGTCATCGACAAGGGGCGGCTGGTGGCGGTGGGCACACACCGTCAGTTGATCGAGGAAAGCCCGCTGTATGCGCGGTTGGCGGCCTTGCAGTTCACCACAGGGTAGGGTGTCGCGGTTTTGTAACATTTTTGTAGCAATTGCCTGAGAGTATCTGCCTCAACTGTTGCGTAAGTGCTCGACCTGGCTGCCATTGCTTGATGGCAGCTTTTTTTTGGCCTGCCAGTAATGGGGGCTGCACAGCGGCCCCAGCCCTCTCTCTCTGGTTCCGAGACCCTAGATGTTGCGTAAATCCCTCAGAGTGCAAATTCTCTCGCTGCTCGGCGGCAGCCTGGCGGCGATGTTGCTGATCGCCCTGGTGTGTTTCCAGTTCCTGTCGTCCAGCGTGCGCGGTTATGCCGAGCTGGTCGACGGGCCGCTGCGGGCCTCGCAATTGATCGACGAAGCCAACCTGCAATTCAAGATACAGGTACAGGAATGGAAGAACGTGTTGCTGCGCGGGCGCCAGCCAGCGGACATGGACAAGTACTGGCAGCAGTTCCAGGCCCGTGAACAACAGGTTCAAGAGCTGCTCGGGCAGTTGATCGACAGCAGCGACGCCAGGCTCAAGGCGCCGTTGCAGCAGCTGCGTGACAGCCACCGGCAGTTGGGCCAGGCCTATGCGCAGGGCCGCCAGGCTTTCCTTGCCGCAGGTGGTGACCCGGTAGCCGGCGACCAGGCGGTCAAAGGCGTGGACCGCGCCGCCAGCGAGCAGATGAGCGAACTGGTCGAGCAGCTGCGTGCCGATGCGCGTCAGCGTGCGGCCAGCATCAGCGCCAGCGCCGAGCGCACGGTATGGCTGGGCTTGCTGGTGATGTTGGCTTCGGCGGTGCTGGTGGGGCTGCTCAGCCTGTGGCTGGTCAACCGTAGCCTGATCGAGCCGATCCGCCAACTGATCGAGTATGTCGCACAACTGAGCCAAGGGCGTTTCGCCGCCCGGGTCGATAGCCGCCGTGAAGATGAACTGGGGCGCCTGGCGCGGGCTGCCAACACGCTGCGCGACTTCCTTGCCGATACCGTTGGCCGCCTGCAGGACAACGCGCAGGAGCTGGAAGGCGCCAGTGGCCAGTTGCGTAGCATCGCCGGCGACATGGCCCGTGGCACCCACGACCAGTTCCAGCGTACCGACCAGGTGGCCACGGCCATGCACGAGATGTCCGCCACCGCCCAGGAGGTCGCCCGCCACGCCGCCGAGGCCGCTCGCGCGGCAGATGACGCTGACCACAGCGCCCAGGCCGGCGAGCAGGTGATGCAGCAGACCATCGACATTATCGGTGTGGTCAACCGTGAAATCGCCGGCACGGCGGCGGTAATCCGCGACCTGGAACACGACAGCACGCGCATTGGCAAAGTGCTGGAGGTGATCCGTGGCATCGCTGAGCAGACCAACCTGCTGGCGCTCAACGCAGCCATCGAAGCGGCCCGTGCTGGCGAAGCCGGGCGTGGGTTTGCAGTGGTTGCCGATGAGGTGCGCAGCCTGGCCCAGCGCACCGCTGCATCGATTGCCGAGATTCACCAGATCATCGAAGCCGTGCAGTCGGGGGCGGTAGAGGCGGTCAAGGCGATCGAAAGCGGCCAGCAGCGCAGCGAGGAGGGGGCCGAGCAGGTGCAGCAGGCCGGGCAGATGTTGCAGCGCATCACCCAGTCCGTAGAGGCGATCCGTGACATGAACCGACAAATCGCCACGGCGGCCGAAGAGCAGACCAGTGTGGCGGAGGACATTTCGCGCAACCTGATCGAAATCACCCGTATCGCCACGGCCAACCAGCAGGCAGTGCAGCATACCGAGCAGGCCGGGCAGCGCTTGCACGGGTTGTCGGGGCAGTTGGGTGAGGTGACCTCGCGCCTGACGGCCTGACCGTTTTCAGGCACAACAAAAAGCCCGCACAAGGCGGGCTTTTCGAGCAGGATCTGGTCGGAGAGACAGGATTCGAACCTGCGGCCTTCTCGTCCCGAACGAGACGCGCTACCTGGCTGCGCTACACTCCGATGAACAAAATCCTACTGCATCCCGTTTTTGCACACAAGCCCTTGTTGTTCAAAGGGGCTTTGCAAAACGGGCGCCTGGATCAGAGCTCTTTGACGGTGCGGATCTGGTCCTTGTTCAGGCGGGTGCGCTTGCCATCCAGTTGCTCGAATTCGTAGAAGCCGGAGTCTTCATCGTAGTTCGGGGTGTCCGTGGCCTGGATTTCGCGGCCATCGTTCAGGGTAATGACGGTCGGCGAAGCGCAGCCGGCAAGGGCGCCCAGGCCCAGGGCGAGCAGGAAGGCGGGTAGGGTCCGTTGAATCATCGTGTTTCTCCAGTGCGATGGTGCTAGATGTCAGTTAAGACGCAGGGTGTCCATGCAAGTTCCTTCTTTAGTGCAGCATAGCGGCAAACCCGGCCTATTGACCGAGGGCAATCGCCATGGGCGCAACGTCGGGAAAGGTGCGCTGTGATATAACTGCGGCCATCTCATCCTGTTGTGACGGACACCCATGAAAGCCAAGGCAGATACCCCCTTCGTGGCGCTGAACATCGCCGTGCTCACGGTCAGCGACACCCGTACTTTCGACACCGACACCTCCGGGCAGCTGTTCGTCGACCGCCTGAGTGCGGCCGGCCACCGTTTGGCCGAGCGCGTGCTGCTCAAGGATGACCTGTACAAGATCCGCGCCCAGGTTGCCACCTGGATCGCCGATGACAACGTGCAAGTGGTGTTGATCACGGGGGGGACCGGCTTTACCGGCCGCGATAGCACGCCCGAGGCGGTGGCCTGCCTGCTGGACAAACAGGTGGAAGGGTTTGGAGAGTTGTTCCGGCAGATCTCGGTGGCCGACATTGGCACCTCCACTGTGCAGTCGCGTGCCTTGGCCGGGCTGGCCAACGGTACCTTGGTGTGCTGCCTGCCGGGCTCGACCAACGCCGTGCGTACCGGCTGGGATGGCATCCTGGCCGAACAGCTCGATGCCCGCCATCGCCCGTGCAACTTCGTTGCGCACCTGAAGCAGGCAGCGGCCTGTGACAGCCGTGGCTGAGGCCGGCCAGGCCCGGCCGCTGATGCCGGTGGAGCAGGCCCTGGAGCAACTGCTGGCGCTGGCCGAGGCGGCGCCCATACGCGAGATGGAGAACCTGCCGCTGGCCGAGGCCGAAGGCCGTGTGCTGGCTACCGATCTGGTGGCCTCGCTCGACCTGCCGCCCTGGCCGAACAGCGCCATGGACGGTTATGCCTTGCGCAACGCCGACTGGCAGGGCCAGCCGCTGCCGGTCAGCCAGCGCATTTTTGCCGGGCATGCGCCACAGCCGCTGCAGCCAGGCACCTGCGCGCGCATCTTTACGGGGGCGCCGGTGCCGGAAGGGGCCGACTGCGTCGAGATGCAGGAAAACACCGAGGTGCTCGAAGATGGCCGGGTACGCTTTCTTGAAGCGTTGCAAACCGGGCAGAACATACGCCCTCAGGGCCAGGAAACCCGCAGGGGTGAGCAGGTAATGAGCGCCGGCACCCGCCTTGGTCCGATCGAACTGGGCCTGGCGGCGACCCTGGGCCATGGTCGCCTGGATGTGGTGCGCAAGGTACGGGTGGCGGTGCTGTCCACCGGTGACGAACTGGTCGAGCCCGGCCTGCCGCTGGGCCCTGGGCAAATCTACAATAGCAACCGTCGGCTGCTGGTCAGCTGGTTGCAGCGGCTGGGCTGCGACGTGGTCGATGCGGGCATCCTGCCGGATGACCTTGCACGTACCCGTGCCTGCCTGGCCTCGCTGGGCGACGTTGACCTTATCTTGTCTACCGGCGGTGTCTCGGTGGGGGAGGCCGACTACCTCGGTGCTGCCCTGCGCGAAGCCGGCGAGCTGGCGTTGTGGAAGCTGGCGATCAAACCGGGCAAACCGCTGACCTTCGGCCACTTCCAGGGCGTGCCGGTGATCGGCCTGCCGGGCAACCCGGCCTCGACCTTGGTCACCTTTGGCCTGCTGACCCGGCCCTACTTGCTCCGTCGTCAGGGGGTGGCCGATGTCACGCCGCTGCGTTTCGACATGCCGGCGGGCTTCGACTGGCCCAAGCCTGGCACGCGCCGCGAATACCTGCGCGCGCGCATCGAACAGGGCCAGGTGCGCATCTACAAGAACCAGAGCTCGGGGGTGCTGCGCCGTGCCGCCTGGGCCGAGGGCCTGGTAGAGGTGCGCGAAGGCAGTACGCCGCAACAGGGCGATAGCGTGCCGTTCATCCCCTTCAGCGAGCTACTTGGCTGAGCGGCCCAGCCAGGCACTGCCCAGCGGTGCGGCCTCGGCGGGCGCTGCCTGGGCCAGGCGCATGTGCACGTTCTCCAGTTGCTGGGCCGCCACGCTCCAGTCGTGGCGTTGACGGGCGAATTGCCGCCCGGCATCGCTCAGTTGGCTCATGCGCCAGGGCTGGTTGAGCAGTTGGGTGATCAGCAGGGCGAGCTGGTCACCGTCATCACTGCCCAGGTAGTGTTCTCCGTTGTTCGCGGCCAGGCCCGATACGCCTTTTCCGGTGGTGATCACCGGCAGGCCGGCGGCCATGGCCTCGAGGATTTTTACTTTGGAGCCGCCGGCATAGCGCAGCGGGGCGAAGAACAGTGCCGAACGCTTTTGCAGCTCGCGCAGGTCAGGGCGGTAGCCTAACCATTCGATGCGCGGGTCGTTCCAGTGCAATTTCCAGCTGATCGGCAGCGCATGCCCGGCTATCGCCAGGCGCACCGCCGGGTTGCTCATCCACACTTGCGGCATGATGTCTTCCAGCGCCCACTCGATGGCTTCCAGGTTGGCGCCATACTCGAAGTTGCCCACGAACAACAAGCGCTGGCTATGCAGCGCAGGTTGCACGTGCTGGTAGAAATCACAATCCACACCATTGACCACCACGTTCACCGGGCGCCCGCTGATCTGCGCGATCAGCTCGGCATCGTGTGCGCTGACCGCTACCAACTCGGTAGGTTGGCGCAGCACCCGCTGTTCCCAGCGCCGGTAGCGCCAGCGGTCAAAGGCATTGAGCGGGCGTAGCCAGAGCGGCAGGCGGTCGTGGCAGGCACCGCCCATCACGGACTCCAGCGTGTGCTCGCTGAGCATGTAGGGCAGCCCGCGCGCCTGCAAAGCCTTTTCGAACGGTTGAAAGCTATAGCTGTGCTCGATCTGGATCACGTCCCACGGTTCGTCCAGCAACTGCTCGAAGCGGTGCCGCAGGCAAGGGGACAGGCCATTGATGATCGCCCGCATGGGGTAGTCGATGATCGGCGAGGCCAGCAGGTTCAGCGGGCTGTGCAGTGGCCGACGGGGTAGCACGATCAGTCGTTCGAGTAGGGGCTCCAGGGCTTCGCGGGCCGCATCGCTGAGCGGGATTTTCGACTGCACCAGCAGGGTAATGCGGTGGCCTTGCTGTGCCATTGCGCGCATCAGGTGGTATTGCCGGGTCTTGCTGCCGCTGGTAGTTGGCCAAGGCAGGTACGGCAGTGTCCAGAGAATGCGCATGACCCGGAATCCTCGCTGAAGGCTGTGGATGAAAAGACGCGCCCATCGGCAGCGCTATGCACACCACTGCCGGGGGGCGCGTCCATGGCCAGGATCAAGATTGGCCCGGCGAACAGAAGTCAAAAGGCTGACCACCCTGGAAAAAATGTTGGCCTGGGTCAAAAACTTGTCAAAAGTTCATTTCCTGAGCATAGCCGCGCATTGTCGGGTGTGGGAAAAAGACCGCGCCGGCTTCGTTATTTTTTTACACCTATGCAACGATCCGTTGCTGGGCATGGTCGAGATTTGGGTGGTTCAACTTCACGGAGAAGCGCAATGCAAGGGCGCAAGGCAATGCTGATCCTGCACGGTAAGCAGGCGATGAACGAAGAACTGCGCAGCGCCGTGCATGACCTGCGCGGTACCGGTTGGGCACTGGATGTACGTGTTACCTGGGAGGCGGGTGATGCGCAGCGGCTGGTCGGTGAGGCACTTAGCGCGGGCTACAGCCATATTGTCGCCGGTGGTGGGGACGGCACTTTGCGCGACGTGGCCGAAGCCATGGGGCTGGCCGGCGCCGATGCCAGTCTGGCGCTGTTGCCCCTTGGCACTGCCAACGACTTCGCCCGGGCTGCGGGTATACCGCTGGAGCCTGCTGCGGCTCTGGCGTTGTTGAACACACCGGCCCAGGCGATAGACCTGGGCCAGGCTGGGGACCAGTTGTTCCTTAACATGGCCACAGGCGGATTTGGCAGTCAGGTCACCGCCAACACCTCCGAAGACCTGAAAAAAGTGCTGGGGGCGGCGGCCTACCTGTTCACCGGCTTGTCGCGCTTCAGCGAACTGCAGGCAGCTTCGGTGGAACTGCAAGGGCCAGATTTTCAGTGGCAAGGGAGCTTGCTGGCACTCGGTATCGGTAATGGCCGCCAGGCTGGGGGAGGGCAGGTGCTATGCCCTGAAGCGGTGGTGAATGACGGCTTGCTGGACATCGCCATCCTGCCTGCGCCGCAGGAAGTGGTTGGAGCTTTGCGCGATCTGCTGGCCGGCGATGGCCTGTTCATTCGGGCGAGGCTGCCCTGGGTGGAAATCAAGAGTTCGCAGGGGCTGGATATCAACCTCGACGGCGAGCCTTTGCAGGCCGACAACCTGCGCTTTCAGGCCAGGCCAGCCGCGATACGCCTGCACCTGCCGACCGGGTCGCCATTGCTCAGTCGTCCAGGCTGATGATCTTTTCGCGTACGGCAAACAGCACCAGGCCAGCCACGTCATGAATCTGCAGCCGCTTCATGATTTGCGAACGGTGGGTTTCGACCGTCTTGATAGACAGGCCTAGGCCCGCAGCGATTTCCCGGGTGGACTTGCCGCGCACGATCAGGCGCAGGATCTCCAGTTGCCGGGCCGTGAGGTTATGCCGCTCGCCAGCGGCCTGCTTGCCCGGTTTGGTGTGCCGTAGCGCCTGGTTGATGACGGTGTGGGCGATGGCCGGGCTGAGGTAGCGCTCGCCGTTGCGCACCGCGCTCAGGGCCTGTTCCAGCTCGGTGGCGCTGGTGTCCTTGAGCAGATAGCCGTGGGCGCCGCTTTCCAGCGCCCGCATGATCAGGTCGGGGTCGGTGTGCATCGACAGAATCAGCACTTTGCAGGCGTTGCCGCTGGCACGCAGTTGAGTCAGGGCATCCAGGCCGCTGGTGGAGCGCATTGAAATGTCCAGCAAGACGATGTCGGGCGCCAGCGTGCGCACCTGTTCGAGCAGTTGGCCGCCATCGTCAGCTTCGCCGATCACGTCATAGCCAGGGATGTCACAGACCAGCGCGCGTACCCCGGCGCGGATCAGCGAGTGGTCGTCAACCAGCAGCAGTCTACAGGTCATGGGTGGCAGTACTCCGGGCGCGTTGCTGGCTGCGCGGGGGCCAGGGGAACATCGCTTCGATCTGCGTGCCCAGGCCAGGCTGGCTGGTGATGTCGAGGCTGCCCTGCAACGCGGTTACCCGCTCCTGCATGCCGGCCAGACCGCGCTGGCCTGCCTCGGCCGGGTGCCGGGCCGGAATGAAGCCACGGCCATCGTCGTGGATCGACAGCGCCAGCCCTTCAGGGGTGCGCTGCAGGCGGATGACCAGGTTCTGTGCCTGGGCGTGGCGCAACATGTTGGTCACCGCCTCCTGGGTAATGCGGAACACGGCCATGGCCACGGCTTCGTCGATGCCGCCCAGGCGCTGGTTGCACGCCAGGCTCCAGTGCACGCTGCTGCTGGCCAGCGTACGTACCAGGTGCGCGCGCAGGCTGGCTTCCAGGCCAAGGCTGGCGAGCTGCCGGGGGTTGAGCAGGGCGGACACATCGCGCACGTTGCCCAGGGTGTCATCCAGCGTGCCGCGCAGGGCATCGCAGTGGCTTTGCAGCTCGTCGGGCATACGCCGCTGCAGCCACTGCAACTGCAGCTTCGCTGCGGTCAGCAATTGGCCGATGTCGTCGTGAAGTTCGCGGCTCAGATGCTGACGTTCGTCTTCCTGCACCTTGAGCATGCGCTCGGCCAGTTCGGCCGGGCGCAGGCTGATCGACCTGGCGCCCAGGCCCAGTTGAACGGCGGCGCCCAGCGTGGCGGCCAGCTGCAGCACCAGCAGGCTGGCCGGGATGGCCTGGTTGGCCAGGTACAGCGCCAGGTTCGCAACCAGCGAGGCCACGCACAGCCCGGCCGTCGCCCAACGCAACAGGATGGCGCGGGAGCAGCAACGCAGAGAAGTCTTCAAGCGTGGGAACATAAGTAGGAAAGCCACTGAAGTATTGCTGATGGAGGCCTTGCACAATGCTGGTCAGAGGCTTTGGCGCAGTACTTTCGATGTTTTTTCGAATGCGTGATCTTGCAACCTTGCTTCAGGTTGCAAGCCTTGGTGGGGGCGCATATTACCACTTTGCATTGCATCGGTCGCGGATGGGAAACGCTTTGAAACGCCTGCTGGTCCGGTCTTTTCGGGTAGCAAAGTGCCACCCTTTAATCGTGCAGTACGCACTTGTGCTGTAACTCGCGTGCTCAAGGTTCAACTTGGGCCACTGAAAACCTGGAGAACTTTCCAAGTTTGACCATGGTGGAGCTTGAACAACGGTACTTAGTTGCACTCTGCGTCTTTTAAAGCGCCGGCTTAGAGCGATCAGGGTGGCTGCTGTCTGCCACTTCACCCTGGGTGTGTATGCACTCGCTGCCTTGCTCATCGCATGACGTACAGGCTGACGCAAAAGGTTGTTGCACGACTTTCGCCAACTCACCCAGTAGCACCAGTTGCTCGCCGATGTCCAGGTTCAGCCGCCCGGTTCGGGTGTCGACCAGCTCCAGTTGCCAGGCCAGCAGGGTCAGGCACTCCCCTACCGCGGGTAGGGCTGCACGTTGCAGGCAACCACCGTGGCAGGCCGGGGCAAGCAACTGTTGAAGGGCAGTGGTGTAATGGGCGACTTCACGCAGGCCCAGGCGTGTGGCCTGACGGGCGAGGCTGTCGAGGGCGTTGCCCAGGCAGCGGCAGGCATCCGGATCATTGTCGATCAGTTCCAGATGCTGCAGGCATTCCTGGGCCTGGGTCAGCAGTACCTGGGCATCCAGCAGGAAGCCTTGGAGGGCGTCGTCGAACGATAAGGCAGTGTCCATGGTCAGGTCCCCGCGCGTGGGGTAGGCGCAGGGGACGGGCACGCCAAAACGATAGCTAGCAAAAGCCTGACTCCATTCATGCAGTGAGAATGGCGTCACATTAATGGCTAAAGGATATCGCGAACATCAGGTTGCGCCCGATTGCGACTAAGGGTTTCCCTGATGCGGGGCCGGGGTGGGGAACTTTTTCAGCACCCTCGGTTTATCCCGGTGGGCCCGCAGTAAAGCATGATGGTAAAGTGATATCAATTGCCTTTGCGGTATTTTTCCGCAAGGGTCAAGGTGCGCGTGAAACCGCCGATACAGGGTAGATGATTTCACCTTTTCCGACTCAAGCCTGGGGGTTTCCAATGGCTGGCATTCTCGACACGGTAGACCAACGCACGCAATTGGTGGGTGAGAACCGCCTGGAAATTCTGATGTTTCGCCTGGCCGGTCGCCAGTTGTTCGCGATCAACGTGTTCAAGGTGCAGGAGGTGCTGCAACTGCCCAAACTGACCTTGATGCCCCAGCGCCACGCCTTCGTCTGCGGTGTGGTCAACCTGCGCGGGCAGACCCTGCCGGTGATCGACCTGTCCCAGGCGATTGGCATGCGCCCGCTGCAGCCGGGGCCGGACAGCACCATCATCGTCACCGAGTACAACCGCTCGGTGCAGGCCTTCCTGGTGGGTGGTGTGGACCGCATCGTCAACATGAACTGGGAGTCGATCATGCCACCCCCTTCCAGTGCCGGGCGCCAACACTACCTGACAGCCATCACCAAGGTTGATGACAAGTTGGTGGAGGTTATCGACGTAGAGAAGGTGCTGGCCGAGATCGTGCCGTACAACGCCCGGGTCTCCGGCGACAAACTCGCCGACCCGGTGCTGGCCCGGGCGCGTGGCCGCGAGGTGCTGTTGGTGGATGACTCCAGCGTGGCCTTGGCGCAGTTGCGCGATACGCTGTCCCAGTTAGGCGTGAAACTGCATGTGGCCAGTGATGGCCTGAAAGCGCTACGTATGCTCAAGGGCTGGGCCGATGCCGGCGAAGACGTATGCGAGAAGCTGCTGATGGTATTTACCGATGCCGAAATGCCGGAAATGGACGGCTACCGGCTGACCACCGAGATCCGCAGTGATGCACGCTTGCGCCAGCTTTACGTGGTGCTGCACACCTCGCTGTCGGGCAGTTTCAACGAGTCCATGGTGAAAAAGGTGGGTTGCGACAACTTCCTGTCCAAGTTCCAGCCTGATCGCCTGGTCGATGTGGTCAAGCAACGCCTGCTACTGGACACCGCCACTGCGTGAACCCTGGGCCGGCCAGGTATAAGCTTGGCTTTTGGCATGACGCGAGGCAGCAGGGATGTTTCTCAGTGAGTTGTATCGATACCCGGTGAAGTCGGGGCAGGCGCAAAGCCTGCAGGCTTCACCGGTTGGGTTGCTGGGGTTGCAAGGTGACCGGCGCTGGATGGTGGTCGAGGAAGAAAACGGACGCTTCCTGACCCAGCGCGCATGGCCTCAACTTGGCCAGTTACAGGCGTGTGAAGACGACAGCGGCCGGTTGCTGCTGCAGGCGCCCGGGCAGGCACCGTTGCGGGTACCTGTACCCGCTGCCGACGAAGCCCTGCGTGGCGTGACCATTTGGCGCGATACGTTGCGAGTGCCTGATGCAGGCGATGAAGTGGCGGCCTGGCTGAGCGAACTGCTAGGCAAGGCCGTGCGCCTGGTGCATTGCCCGGAGCAGCGTGCGCGCTACCTGCCCAATGGTTATGGTTTCAACAGTGACCGGGCGGCGTTTCCGGATGGTTTCCCCTTGCTGCTGATTGGCCAGGGCTCGCTCGACGAGCTCAGCCGGCGTGTTGGCCGGCCCATGGAGATGCTGCGCTTTCGGCCCAACCTGGTGGTGCACGGCGCTGAACCCTTCGCCGAAGATGGCTGGAAGCGGATTCGTGTCGGCAGCTTGGTGTTTCGTGTGCTCAAACCGAGTGTGCGGTGCATCTTTACCACGATTGACCCGGCTACCGGGGAGCGCAGTGCCGATCGGGAGCCGATGGCCACGCTCAAGACCTTTCGCGAGAAGGAGGGGGATGTGCTGTTCGGGCAGAACCTGGCGGTGGATGGGAATGGGTGGCTTGAGCTGGGGATGAAAGTGGAAGTCCTTGAATAACTGTTTGTCCGCATTGGCCCCTTCGCGGGTTTACCTGCGAAGAGGCCGGTTCAGGCTCGGCGAACCTTACATGTCATCGAAATACCGCTCGTGCCAATCCACCAGCGGCTGTGGCGAATTCAACTTCTGCCCGTAGATCACCGAATACGACAGCACGTTTTGCACATACTGGCGTGTTTCGTCGAACGGGATCGACTCCACCCACACATCGAAGCTCAGGTGCTTGGCGCCTTTCAGCCACTGGCGAACGCGCCCGGGCCCTGCGTTGTAGGCCGCCGAAGCCAGCACACGGTTGCCGTTGAACTGGCTGTGCACCTGGCTCAGGTACGCGGCGCCCAGCTGGATGTTCTTGTCCGGGTTCAGTACCTGCGCCGGTGACGCCAAGGGGATGCTGAACTTGCGAGCGGTTTCCTTGGCTGTGGCCGGCATCAGTTGCATCAGGCCGCTGGCACCCACCGGCGAGCGCGCATCCTCCATGAATGCACTTTCCTGGCGGGTGATGGCGAATACCCAGCTCGAATGCAGGCCGCGGACCTTGGCTTCGCGCACCAGTGTGTCGCGGTGGGCCATCGGGAAGCGGATGTCCAGATCGTCCCAATACTGCGCCTGGCTGATGGTGCGGATAGCCGGGAAGTACCAGCGCAGCTCATAGCCCAGGCGCGCCTGGGCAACCATTTCGTCGCGGGTGAAGTGGCGGCTGACGTGGTACCACTCGCGGCGGCCTTCGACGATCTGGCCGCGGGCGTGGAATTCCAGCGCGCGCTGGATGCCGGGTGTGTTGCGTACCTTCTTGACCAGTTGCGGGCTTAGCAGCAGCGGCTTGTTGTTCAACTGGTACGGTGTTTGTGCCCGGTCCGCAGCCAGGAAGCCATAGAAGTCGCGCTCACGCGCCACGGTCTTGTACAGCAGCGGGATCTGCGGGTTGTTCGGCTGTGCCAGCTCCAGGCTGCGAGCCTGCCAGTACTTCCAGCGGCTGCTGCTGGCCAGGTCCTGGGGCAGGCGCTTGGTCAGCTCGTAGGCGTCTTCCCAGCGGCCCAGGCGCAGCAACAGGCGCAGGCGCCACTCGCTGACGGTGTTGTCGCGTAGCTCTGGGTCGTAGCGGGTCATCAGGTCGAGGGCGCGCGGGTCGTAGCGGCGTGCCAGGGTCAGGCCGATTTCACGGGCGATGGCCACCTTCTCGTCGCGGGAAAAGTGCATGCGCTGGGCGTAATCGTCCAGCAAGGCCATGGCCCGCTCCGGGTCCTGGCGGGCCAGGCGGCGCAGGCCGAGGCTGACCACGTCGGACATGGCTTCGTTGACCGGGGTGAAGCGCGACGGCTGGTTGAGCAGCTCCGGTTTTTGCGCCACGTCGACCAGCAGGCGCCCTTGCGGGCCGAGGGTGGTCAGGGTCTTGACCAGGTTATTGGCCAGCGCGTAGTTGCGCGCCTGGGCCGCAAGCTTGGTGCGTTCCCAGCGCTTGGCCTCGGTCAGCTGGCCTTCGGCGGCCCACATGCCGAACAGCGTGTCGCACGCGGCAGGTTGTGACTTGCCGACGTTCCACAGTTTATCGGCCGTGGCGTAGCCCTCGGCACGCAACCCATGGCTGAGCTGGTACTGGCCGTTGAGGCAGTCCAGCTCGGTGAAGTTGAGCTTGGGGTCGTAATATTTGACGAAGGTGTCCCACTCGCCCCGTTCGGCCAGCCAGCGCAACCAGCGCAGTTTCATCCAGTTGGCCTGAGGCAGGTCGCCATGCTTGGCGAGGAAGCCTTCGATTTCCTGGTTGCTGGCGCTTTTCAGGCGGGCGGTGAGCTCGTCGTAGGCCAGATAGGGCGTCAGCGGGTAGTCGTTCAGGGCCTGGGCATAACGCAGGTACGGGCCTTTGTCGCCTTTGGCCAGCGCACGCTTGGCCTCGTCGTAGTACTGGCGTTGCAGGGTCAGGTCGGTGGCCTGCGCCGCGCAGGTGGCAGCGGTAAGCAGCAGGCAGGATGCAATATGTAACAGGCGGCTGCGCATGATACGTCCGGGCAGTTGAACCATGGGGAAGTGACGGCGGAGCCAGCACTGTTGAAAGCTATTGCCTTAGCTTAGCTGTTTGCCGGCAGCGGGTGAAAGCACTGTGCTTGTATCGGGATATTAAGTTCGACCAGATGTCGCCAGGCACTCGCCGGTTGGCTTGGCGGATGCCGTCGAGGGCCAAGTCAGGTAGAATGCGCGCCCGATTTATGGAGACCAACATGACCCTGCTCAAATTCAGCGATGTGTCCCTCGCATTCGGCGCCATGCCGCTGCTGGACAAAGTGTCCTGGCAGATCGCTCGTGGCGAGCGGGTGTGCATCATCGGCCGCAACGGCACCGGCAAGTCGAGCATGCTGCGCCTGGTCAAGGGCGAGCAGAAGGGCGATGACGGTGAAATCTGGCGTGCCCCGGGCCTGAAGATCGGCGAATTGCCGCAGGAACTGCCGGTGGCCGACGAACGTACGGTGTTCGATGTGGTGGCCGCTGGCCTGGACGGCGTGGGGGAGTTGCTGGCGCAGTTCCACCACCTGAGCATGAACATCCAGGGTGACGAAGACCTGGAAAAGCTCATGCACGTCCAGCACGAGCTGGAAGCCCGTGATGGCTGGCGCCTGCAGCAGGTGGTGGAGAGCACACTCAGCCGCCTGCAACTGCCCGCCGACAAGACCCTGGCCGAGCTGTCCGGTGGCTGGCGCCGCCGGGTGCTGCTGGCTCAGGCGCTGGTGTCCGAGCCCGACCTGTTGCTGCTCGACGAGCCCACCAACCACCTGGACATCGGTGCCATCGCTTGGCTCGAAGAAGCCCTGCGCGGCTTCAACGGTGCGGTGCTGTTCATTACCCACGACCGTTCCTTCCTGCAGAACCTGGCCACACGCATCCTCGAGCTGGACCGTGGCGGCCTGATCGACTGGAACGGCGACTACGCCAGCTTCCTGGTGCACAAGGAGGCCGCACTGGCCGCCGAAGAAACCGCCAATGCGCTGTTCGACAAGCGTCTGGCCCAGGAAGAGGTGTGGATTCGTCAGGGCATCAAGGCCCGTCGTACCCGCAACGAAGGCCGTGTGCGTGCGCTGAAAGCCTTGCGTGTGGAGCGTGGCGAGCGCCGTGAGCGCCAGGGCAAGGCCAATATCCAGATCGAAGCGGCGGAAAAGTCCGGCAAGCAGGTGATGGTGCTGGAAAACGTCAGCTTCCATCACCCTGACGGGCCGATGCTGGTCAAGGACTTCTCCATGGTCCTGCAGCGCGAGGACCGTATCGGTCTGTTGGGCGCCAACGGTACCGGCAAGACGACCTTGCTGAAGATGATGCTCGGCGACCTTGAGCCGACCGCAGGCAAGGTAGAGCGCGGCACCAAGCTCGAAGTGGCCTATTTCGACCAGATGCGCCACCAGCTCGACCTTGAAAAGACCGTGATCGACAACCTGGCCGAAGGCCGTGACTTCATCGAGATCGACGGCCAGAACCGCCACGTGCTGAGCTACCTGGGCGACTTCCTGTTCAGCCCGCAGCGTGCGCGCACGCCGGTCAAGGCGCTGTCGGGTGGTGAGCGTGCGCGCCTGCTGCTGGCCAAGCTGTTCAGCAAACCGGCCAACCTGCTGGTGCTCGACGAACCGACCAACGACCTGGACGTGGAAACCCTCGAGTTGCTCGAAGAGGTGCTGTCCAACTACAAGGGCACTGTGCTGATCGTCAGCCACGACCGGGCCTTCCTCGACAACGTCGTTACCAGCACCCTGGTGTTCGAAGGCGAGGGCAAGGTGCGCGAGTATGTCGGTGGTTATGAGGACTGGATTCGCCAGGGTGGCTCGCCGAAGCTGCTGGGCGTGACCGAGAGCAAGGGCGGCAAGTCGGCCCTCAACAGTGCGGTGGTGGAGAAGGTCGAGGCCAAGCCTGAACCTGTTGCTGCGCCGGTGGCGGAAGAGGCATCGAAGAAGAAGCTCAGCTATAAGCTGCAGCGTGAGCTGGAGATGCTGCCGGGGCAGATCGACGCGCTGGAGCAGCGCATGGCTGAAGCCCAGGAAGAAGTGAATGCAGCGGGCTTCTATCAGCGGCCGATTGCGGAGACTTCGGCGGTGCTGGCCAAGATCGAGAAGCTGCAGGGTGAGCTGGATGTACTGGTAGAGCGCTGGGCTGAGCTGGAAGGCTGATCAGATTTTAACCTGTACCGGCCTCTTCGCGGGTTTACCCGCGAAGAGGCCGGTACAGGTTAAATCATTCCTTCTTCAGCAACCGCACCGCCAGCACATCACACGGCGCTCCATGCAGCACATCATTGGCCGTGGAACCCAGCAGCAACGCCAGGCCGTGTCGGCCATGGCTGCCGACCACGATCAGGTCGCATTTCTGGTCCTTGGCCAGCTGGTGAATTTCCTGGCGCGGTTGGCCATAGGTCAGGTGTGAGTCGCCGCGGTTGATGCCCGGGTATTTGTTGAACAGGCGGTCCATGCGCTCCTTGGCCTGGTCGAACTGCTGCTGTTGCAGCTGCGACAGGTCCATTGGCACGTCACCGCCGAACGCCATGGCCATCGGTTCGACGATGTGCACCAGCGACACCTTGGCGTTCGAAGGCGCGGCCAGCGCCATGGCGCGTTTGATCACCGGGTCGCATTCTTCGGTCAGGTCGACGGCGACCAACAAATGTTCGTATTGCATGAGCGGTACTCCTGACAATCGCGATAGAAGAAGTATGGTCGCTTTCGGGCGGGTCTTCCGTGAAAAATGGCTAACCAGCTCATTTGCAACGCTTTATGGGATCTACTGATATGACGGTATTGCTGGTGGTGTCAATCCTTGCGCTGATTCTCAGCCCGCTTTCCTGGCTGCGTTCCTCGCGCAAACAGAGCGAGCAGATGAAACTGCGCCTGGAAGCACGGCGCATGGGCCTGGCCATGCAGCTGGCGCCGCAGCAATGGCCGCACTGGTTGGAAAAGGAGCCGCCAAGCCCTTGCCCGCAGTACCACCGCGCCCGGCGCCGTGGGCACGAGGACAGCTTCAGTTTCTGGCAGGTCAGCCCGGGGGTGTGGTGGAACCAGTGGCGTGAACCCTGCGAAGACCCGCGCTTCGTGGAGGCCCTGGCGCGCTTGCCGGCGAGCGTTTACAAGGTCGAGGCGGATGCTCGGATGATCGCGTTGTACTGGACTGAGCGGGGCGATACGGCTGTATTGCAGGATGTTGCCTACGTCCTCGAAACCCTCGCCTGATACCTGCCTTGCACGGTCCCTGTGGGAGCGGGCATGCCCGCGAACACCGGCGCAGCCGGTGCCAGCCACTGCGTTGAATTCTTCGCGGGCACGCCCGCTCCCACAGGGAATGCGGCGGTTTCAATAGCTATGAACGACAAAGCGGCGGCTTGGCAGAACCCTGAAGGGGTGGGGTGCCAAGTCGCCGCTTTGCGTTCTGCTGCGCAGAAAAGGCCAGGCAGGCCGGGTATTCATTCAAGCAAGTGGCAGTGTAGCCGCCCGGGGTTGCCGTGCAAGCGGAAAATTGCAGCACACTGCAAGTGGCTGTGGTCAATCGCTGACATGAATGGCCGGCGATCACTGTCATCATGTTTTGTACCAAGACGATACAAAATGACTGGAAAGTCGCGTTTTCGCCATGCTCGTGAGCATTTGACAACGCCGATCTTTTCGGAGAATGTGTGCACACCCAAATCAAACGGGCGTATGAATTGAGCGTTTGTATGTCGTGACGCCAAGCCATACTTCCGACTAGCGCGCTGACGGGTGTGCCTGGGGCGGGGCAGTTAGGCCTGCTTTTGCTGCAGCGATCGGCGTGTACAGTTCAGCTTCCATATCGTGGAGATCAGTTGATGATTTACGAAGGTAAAGCCATCACGGTTAAGGCTCTTGAAAGTGGCATCGTCGAGCTCAAGTTCGACCTCAAGGGTGAGTCCGTCAACAAGTTCAACCGCCTGACCCTGAACGAGCTGCGCCAGGCCGTCGATGCCATCAAGGCCGATGCCTCGGTCAAGGGCGTGATCGTCAGCAGTGGCAAGGACGTGTTCATCGTCGGCGCCGACATCACCGAGTTCGTCGACAACTTCAAGCTGCCCGAGGCCGAACTGGTCGCCGGCAACCTGGAAGCCAACCGCATCTTCAACGCCTTCGAAGACCTCGAAGTGCCGACCGTTGCCGCCATCAACGGCATCGCCCTGGGTGGTGGCCTGGAAATGTGCCTGGCCGCCGACTACCGGGTCATGTCCACCAGCGCCAAGATCGGCCTGCCGGAAGTCAAGCTGGGTATCTACCCGGGCTTCGGCGGCACTGTGCGTCTGCCACGCCTGATCGGTTCGGACAACGCCATCGAGTGGATTGCCGCCGGCAAGGAAAACCGCGCCGAAGACGCCCTGAAAGTGGGTGCCGTCGACGCTGTGGTCGCCCCTGAGCTACTGCTGGCCGGTGCTCTGGACCTGATCAAGCGCGCCATCAGCGGCGAGCTGGACTACAAAGCCAAGCGCCAGCCGAAGCTGGAAAAGCTCAAGCTCAATGCCATCGAACAGATGATGGCCTTCGAAACCGCCAAGGGCTTCGTCGCTGGCCAGGCCGGCCCGAATTACCCTGCACCGGTCGAAGCCATCAAGACCATCCAGAAAGCTGCCAACTTCGGCCGCGACAAGGCGCTGGAGGTCGAAGCCGCAGGCTTTGCCAAGCTGGCCAAGACCTCGGTTGCCGAAAGCCTCATCGGCTTGTTCCTGAACGATCAGGAGCTCAAGCGCAAGGCCAAGGCGCATGACGAAATCGCCCACGACGTGAAGCAGGCTGCCGTGCTCGGCGCTGGCATCATGGGTGGCGGTATCGCTTACCAGTCGGCGGTCAAGGGCACCCCGATCCTGATGAAGGATATCCGCGAGGAAGCCATCCAGCTGGGCCTTAACGAGGCTTCCAAGCTGCTCGGCAACCGCGTCGAGAAGGGCCGCCTGACCCCGGCCAAGATGGCCGAGGCGCTCAACGCCATTCGCCCGACCCTGTCCTATGGCGATTTCGCCAATGTCGACATCGTCGTCGAAGCCGTGGTCGAGAACCCGAAAGTGAAGCAGGCCGTGCTGGCTGAGGTGGAAGGCCAGGTTAAGGATGATGCGATTCTCGCCTCCAACACCTCGACCATCTCCATCAACCTGCTGGCCAAGGCGCTCAAGCGCCCGGAAAACTTCGTCGGCATGCACTTCTTCAACCCGGTGCACATGATGCCGCTGGTGGAAGTGATCCGAGGCGAGAAATCCAGTGAAGTGGCGGTCGCCACCACCGTGGCCTACGCCAAGAAAATGGGCAAGAACCCGATCGTGGTCAACGACTGCCCGGGCTTCTTGGTCAACCGTGTGCTGTTCCCGTACTTCGGCGGCTTTGCCAAGCTGGTCAGCGCCGGTGTCGACTTCGTGCGTATCGACAAGGTGATGGAAAAGTTCGGCTGGCCAATGGGCCCGGCGTACCTGATGGACGTGGTCGGCATCGACACCGGCCACCACGGCCGCGACGTGATGGCCGAAGGCTTCCCGGACCGCATGAAAGACGAGCGCCGCTCGGCCGTCGACGCGCTGTACGAAGCCAACCGCCTGGGCCAGAAGAACGGCAAGGGCTTCTATGCCTACGAAACCGACAAGCGCGGCAAGCCGAAGAAAGTCTTCGACGCCACCGTGCTGGACGTGCTCAAGCCTGTCGTCTTCGAGCAGCGTGACGTCACCGACGAAGACATCATCAACTGGATGATGGTCCCGCTGTGCCTGGAGACCGTGCGTTGCCTGGAAGACGGCATTGTCGAAACCGCCGCCGAAGCCGACATGGGCCTGGTCTACGGCATTGGTTTCCCTCCCTTCCGCGGTGGTGCGCTGCGCTATATCGACTCGATCGGTGTGGCTGAATTCGTCGCCCTGGCCGATCAGTACGCCGACCTGGGGCCGCTGTACCACCCGACCGCCAAGCTGCGTGAAATGGCCAAGAACGGCCAGCGCTTCTTCAACTGAGCGGTCAACGAGCTAGAGCGAGAGATTTGATATGAGCCTGAATCCAAGAGACGTGGTGATTGTCGACTTCGGTCGCACGCCAATGGGCCGCTCCAAGGGTGGCATGCACCGCAATACCCGCGCCGAAGACATGTCGGCGCACCTGATCAGCAAGCTGCTGGAACGCAACGACAAGGTCGACCCGAAAGAGGTCGAGGACGTGATCTGGGGCTGCGTCAACCAGACCCTGGAGCAGGGCTGGAACATCGCCCGCATGGCCTCGCTGATGACCCAGATCCCGCACACTTCCGCAGCCCAGACCGTCAGTCGCCTGTGTGGCTCGTCGATGAGCGCGCTGCACACGGCTGCCCAGGCGATCATGACCGGCAACGGTGATGTGTTCGTGGTCGGTGGCGTGGAGCACATGGGCCACGTCAGCATGATGCACGGCGTCGACCCCAACCCGCACCTGTCCTTGCACGCCGCCAAGGCTTCCGGGATGATGGGGCTGACTGCGGAAATGCTCGGCAAGATGCACGGCATCACCCGTGAGCAGCAGGACCTGTTCGGCCTGCGTTCGCACCAGCTGGCCCACAAGGCCACGGTCGAAGGCAAGTTCAAGGACGAGATCATCCCGATGCAGGGCTACGACGAGAACGGCTTCCTGAAGGTGTTCGATTTCGACGAAACCATTCGCCCGGAAACCACCCTCGAAGGCCTGGCATCGCTCAAGCCTGCGTTCAACCCGAAAGGCGGCACCGTTACTGCCGGTACCTCGTCGCAGATCACCGACGGCGCCTCGTGCATGATCGTGATGTCTGGCCAGCGCGCCATGGACCTGGGCATCCAGCCATTGGCGGTGATTCGTTCGATGGCGGTGGCCGGTGTCGACCCGGCAATCATGGGCTATGGCCCGGTGCCGTCGACTCAGAAAGCCCTCAAGCGTGCCGGCCTGACCATGGCCGATATCGACTTCATCGAGCTCAATGAAGCCTTCGCCGCACAGGCCCTGCCAGTGCTGAAAGACTTGAAAGTGCTCGACAAGATGGATGAGAAGGTTAACCTGCACGGCGGCGCCATTGCTTTGGGCCACCCGTTCGGTTGCTCCGGGGCTCGTATTTCGGGCACCCTGCTCAACGTCATGAAGCAGAATGGCGGTACCCTGGGGGTGGCGACCATGTGCGTCGGCCTCGGCCAAGGTATCACCACTGTCTTCGAACGCGTCTGATCGCGTAGCAGGACAGCAGCCGGGGCCTTGTGCCCCGGTTTTTGTTTTTTTCAGGTTCAAGTCAAGAGGGTGGGCAACATGCAGATACAACCAGGCGTATACCGGCATTACAAAGGGCCTGAGTACCGTGTCTTCAGTGTTGCACGGCACTCCGAGAGCGAAGAGTGGATGGTGTTCTACCAGTGCCTGTATGGTGATTACAGCTTCTGGGTACGGCCACTTTCGATGTTCCAGGAGTCTGTCGAGGTTGACGGCGAGCAGGTGCCACGCTTTGCTTTGGTCAAGGCCGAAGAGGGGCTGCCCGGGTTGCTGAGCAAGTCGCACGCATGATCGTTCGAGCTTGACCTCACACTTTTGCCACTATATATAGCGGTGCCGCGTCTGGCACCTGACGCGTTTTTCATCTTCAGATTCAGGAATACTCCGATCCATGGGCAAATCGCTGGTCATTGTGGAATCCCCGGCCAAGGCCAAGACCATCAACAAGTACCTGGGCAACCAGTACGTGGTGAAGTCGAGTATCGGCCATATCCGAGACCTCCCCACCAGCGGTTCGGCCAGCGCGAGCAAAGAGCCAGCCGCCAAGCGTGGCAAGGCTGCGGGTGAGGCTCCGGCCCTTTCGCCAAAAGAAAAGGCCCGTCGCCAGCTGGTGGCACGCATGGGTGTCGACCCTGACCATGGCTGGAAGGCCAAGTACGAGATCCTGCCTGGCAAGGAAAAGGTGATCGAAGAGCTTCGCCGCCTGGCCAAGGATGCCGACACCATCTATCTCGCAACCGACTTGGACCGCGAAGGGGAAGCCATTGCCTGGCACCTGCGCGAAGCCATCGGGGGTGACGACACCCGCTACAAGCGCGTGGTGTTCAACGAAATTACCAAGAAGGCCATCCAGGACGCCTTCTCGCAGCCAGGCGAGCTGGATATCGACCGGGTCAACGCCCAGCAGGCGCGCCGTTTCCTCGACCGTGTGGTCGGTTACATGGTTTCGCCGCTGCTGTGGGCCAAGATTGCCCGTGGCCTGTCTGCCGGCCGCGTGCAGTCGGTGGCGGTAAAGCTGGTGGTGGAGCGCGAGCGCGAAATCCGCGCGTTCATCCCGGAAGAGTACTGGGAGATCCACGCCGACCTGGGCACCGCCAAAAACGCCAAGGTGCGTTTCGAGGTGGCGCGCGAGAAGGGTGAGGCGTTCAAACCGCTGAACGAAGCCCAGGCCATGGCTGCGCTGGAGAAGCTCAAGGCTTCCAGCTACAGCGTGGTCAAGCGTGAAGACCGTCCGACCAGCAGCAAGCCATCGGCACCGTTCATTACCTCCACCCTGCAGCAGGCGGCCAGTAACCGCCTGGGCTTCGGGGTGAAGAAAACCATGATGATGGCCCAGCGTTTGTACGAAGCCGGCTACATCACGTATATGCGTACCGACTCGACCAACCTGTCGGCCGATGCCCTGGAGATGGCGCGCAGCTACATCGAGCGCGAGTTCGGCAAGCAGTACCTGCCGGAAGCACCGCTGGTATACGGCAGCAAGGAAGGCGCTCAGGAAGCGCACGAAGCGATTCGTCCTTCTGACGTGAATACCCACCCGACCAAGCTCAGTGGCATGGAGCGTGACGCCGAACGCCTGTACGAGCTGATCTGGCGCCAGTTCCTGGCCTGCCAGATGCCGCCGGCGCAGTACCTGTCCACCAGCGTCACCGTGGCGGCTGGCGACTTCGAGCTGCGCGCCAAGGGCCGCATTCTCAAGTTCGACGGTTACACCCGCGTGCTGCCACAGCAGAGCAAGCCGGGCGAAGACGACGTGCTGCCAGAAATGGTCCAGGGCGAAGCGCTGAAGCTGATCCAGATCGACCCGAGCCAGCACTTCACCAAGCCGCCGGCGCGCTTCACCGAAGCCAGCCTGGTCAAGGAAATGGAAAAGCGCGGCATTGGTCGCCCGTCGACCTATGCGGCGATCATCTCGACCATCCAGGACCGTGGCTATGTGACCTTGCACAACCGCCGCTTCTATTCCGAGAAGATGGGCGACATCGTGACCGAGCGGTTGTCCGAGAGTTTCTCCAATCTGATGGACTACGGCTTTACCGCCGACATGGAAGAGAACCTCGACGACGTAGCCCAAGGCGAGCGTGACTGGAAGAACGTGCTCGACGAGTTCTACGGCGATTTCAGCAAGAAGCTGCAGACTGCCGAGTCCAGCGAAAACGGCATGCGCGCCAACCAGCCGACCATGACCAACATTGCCTGCAAGGAATGTGGCCGGCCGATGATGATCCGCACCGCTTCCACGGGTGTGTTCCTGGGTTGCTCGGGTTACAGCCTGCCGCCGAAAGAGCGCTGCAAGGCCACCGTCAACCTGGTGCCGGGTGACGAGATTGCCGCTGATGACGAGGGTGAGTCGGAGTCGCGCGTGCTGCTGGGCAAGCACCGCTGCCCGATTTGCGCCACGGCGATGGACGCCTACCTGCTGGACGAGAAGCACAAGCTGCACATCTGCGGCAACAACCCGGATTGCGCCGGCTACGAGATCGAGGAAGGCAACTACCGCATCAAGGGCTACGAAGGGCCTAGCCTGGAGTGCGACAAGTGCGGCAGCGAGATGCAATTGAAAACCGGCCGGTTCGGCAAGTTCTTCGGTTGCACCAACCCGGCATGCAAGAATACCCGCAAGCTGCTCAAGAGCGGCGAGGCTGCGCCACCGAAGATGGACAAGGTGGACATGCCTGAACTCAAGTGCGAAAAGGTCGACGACACCTACGTGCTGCGTGACGGCGCTTCGGGGTTGTTCCTGGCGGCTAGCCAGTTCCCGAAAAACCGCGAAACCCGTGCGCCGTTGGTGCTGGAGATTGTGCCGCACAAGCATGAGATCGACCCCAAGTACCACTTCCTGTGCGAAGCGCCCCAGAAAGACCCGGAAGGCCGCCCGGCGGTAATCCGCTACAGCCGCAAGACCAAGGAGCAGTACGTGCAGTCCGAGGTTGATGGCAAGCCGACCGGCTGGAAGGCGTTCTACGACGGGAATGCGTGGAAGGTTGAAGACAAGCGCTGATTCTTCAGTGCAGCAATTGGGGCCGCTTTGCGGCCCCAATCATTTATGATGCATGTACTCGCCTTGCAGCCTTAGGGAGGCCACTGAAATGGTCCAGGAACTGTATACCCGTACCAACCAGAAACTGTTCTTCGCCGGCCTCGCCCTGGAGTCCATGGCCAAGGCCGAGCAAAGCCAGGCCATGAACGCTCAAGGCCTGGTGCAGGCTGAACGCGAATCGGCGCTGTTCCATCTGTACGGCGCGCTGCTGGGCCTGTGTCATGAGATCGGCGGCTTCTACCGCCTGCCGGTTGTTGCAACGGTCGAGCAAGCCCTGGCTGACGATGCCTTGAACGGCATCGCCATCCCGGAAGTGGCTGAGCTACTGGAAATCGCCCGCCAGCGCGAAACCTGGCTGGCGCAAATGCTGGGTGCTTATGCCGATTTGTTCCGACCACCTGTCGCGAAGAAGGCGCCGAAAACTGACGTTACCCAACCCCTGATCCAGGCCGTCAATCTCGATGAGCCCGAGCATCCTGCACTGTCGCGTGCCGAGCTGGAAAGCTGGCGCAGCAACCTCAAGGGCTTGGTGAGACGTTTCCGCGATGCGTTGAGTGAGTGCTGATAGCCGCAACGGCTGATACACTAGCGGCCTTTCGCGGAGAACTGCCATTTATGTCTACGTCGTTTCTGGAAATTGTCGAGTTGCCTGATGGCCGCATCGAACTGCGTCGCGCCGAGGATGAGGGCTCTCTGGTAACCCTGGATTTCTCGGAAGACGCCAAGGTGTTCCTGCAGGGCCAGCATGTGGAAGTGGCCAAGGCCATGCTCAGTGTGGGCGTGCAGATGGCCGGTCGCCTGATGGATGGCGAGCTTGAGCGTGATGAAGGGCCGCGTGTGCTGCACTAAGGGTGCAGCAACGTGTCAGGCTTTTTGAAGTGACAGGCAAAGCCTGAACATCAGCCGAGGCGGATGTTCAGGCTTTGTGCATTTCCGGCACTGGCCGCGCGTAGCAACTGTTGACGTGCAGTGGCATTGACGCTACCCAGCCAGCTCACCACGGTGTGGCTGAGGCCAAGGCGCAAGGCCTCGCAGGCTAGTTGCAGCGGGCTTTGATTGCTGCGAGGTTGCAGCAGCAAAATACGTTCACGGTTGAGCCCGGCATCGCGCAACCAGGCCTGGGTCAGGCTGGAGGGCGGAGCGATCAGGGTCAGCCAGCGCGCTTCGTCCTCTTCGCTCAGCTCGCGCAGTACCGGTGCCAGCAGGCTTTGGCAGTGCCCAGGGGCGCCGCGCAGCGACAGTTCGCTGAACAGCTCGGGTTGGCTGCTCTTGCGTGCCAGTTCACTGGCTTTCAGGCCCGGTAGCACGGGCTGGGCGAGAAAAGCTTCGAACAGGGGCAACTGAGCTTGCTCGGGTGCGTGAATGAACTGCTGCATGACGCCTCCTGGATCAGCGGCGAATGACGCCGACGCTCAAGCCCTCGATCACCAGCTCCTGTTCTTTCAGGTCGACTTCGATGGGGGCGAATTCGGGGTTTTCGGCAAGCAGCCATACCTTGCTGCCTTCACGCTTGAAGCGCTTGACGGTCACTTCGTCGCCGATGCGGGCCACCACGATCTGGCCGTTGCGGGCTTCGCGGCAGGTGTGTACCGCCAGCAGGTCGCCGTCGAAGATGCCGACGTCCTTCATGCTCATGCCGTGTACGCGCAACAGATAGTCGGCTTGGGGGTGGAAGAAGGCGGGGCTGATGTTGCAGGATTGCTCGATGTGCTGTTCGGCAAGGATCGGCGCACCGGCAGCAACCCGGCCGATGATCGGCAGGCCGCTTTCTTCGGCTTTGGCTTCCAGGCCGGGAATGCGGATACCACGGGAGGCGCCCGGGGTCATCTCGATGGCGCCTTTGCGGGCGAGGGCCTTGAGGTGCTCCTCGGCGGCGTTGGGCGACTTGAAGCCCAGCTCCTGAGCGATCTCGGCGCGCGTCGGCGGGAAGCCGTTGTCTTCCAGGCAGCGTTTGATGAACGCGAGAATTTCGGCTTGGCGTGGCGTCAGTTTCAACATGGTGAGCGCTCTGTCTTTTTGTACAGTGACTGGGATTATATACAGTACTGGATGCGCTGCAAGCCAAAAGGCGCAATAAACAGCAGAGGTGATGCTTGCAGCCGGCCGTCTGGCGCTTTTAAATGGCGACCGCCCGGTCACCGAGCCTTGACAGAAGCGGGGCTGAAACGTATGTTTCAAACACCTGTTTGTCTGGCGGAGTACCCGGAGTAGTCATGGCCCAATCGGAAACCGTTGAACGCATTCTCGATGCTGCCGAGCAGCTGTTCGCGGAAAGGGGGTTCGCCGAAACCTCGTTGCGGCTGATTACCAGCAAGGCCGGGGTCAACCTGGCGGCCGTCAACTATCATTTCGGCTCCAAGAAGGCGTTGATCCAGGCGGTGTTCTCGCGCTTCCTCGGCCCGTTTTGTGCCAGCCTGGAGCGTGAACTCGAGCGGCGTCAGGCCAAGCCGGAACAAAAACCCAGCCTTGAAGAGCTGCTGGAAATGCTGGTGGAGCAGGCGCTGGCGGTGCAGCCTCGCAGCAACAATGACCTGTCGATCTTCATGCGCTTGCTGGGCCTGGCTTTCAGCCAGAGCCAGGGCCACCTGCGGCGCTATCTGGAAGACATGTACGGCAAGGTATTCCGCCGCTACATGCTGCTGGTCAACGAGGCCGCGCCACGCATTCCACCGCTGGAGCTGTTCTGGCGTGTGCACTTCATGCTCGGTGCTGCGGCCTTCAGCATGTCCGGTATCAAGGCCCTGCGGGCGATCGCCGAGACCGACTTCGGCATCAATACCTCGATCGAGCAGGTGATGCGCCTGATGGTGCCGTTCCTGGCGGCCGGCATGCGTGCCGACAGCGGTGTCACCGATGATGCCATGGCCAGCGCCCAGCTGCGCCCGCGTACCAAGACCAGCGTCAGCGCTACCACCGCCAAAGCCTGAAGGCTGGGCGGGGCAGGGCGCTTCGGCTAAGCTAGCGCCCATGCCCGACCTCGATCTGTTGCACATTTCCCTTGCCGACCAATGCCTGTACGGTTTCGCCCGTGGCCAGTTACGCGTGCGCGTGCCAGTGTCCACGGCGCGTAACGGAGCCGGCGAGCGCAACGGTTCGGGGTGCACGCCGCGCGGGCTGCATCAGGTGCGGGCAAAGATTGGCGCAGGCCTGCCGCTGAATGCGGTATTGGCCGGGCGGCGCTGGACGGGTGAGGTGTGGTCGCCGGAGCTGCACGCGCAAAACCCGGAGCGCGACTGGATCCTCACCCGCATCCTCTGGCTCAGCGGCTGCGAGCCTGGCGTCAACCGCCTGGGTGCGGTCGACACGTTCCGCCGCTATATCTACCTGCATGGCACTCCGGATACGGAACCCCTGGGCGTAGCGTTGTCCCATGGCTGCATACGCCTGCGTAATACCGACTTGCTAAGCCTGTTCGAGCGGGTGCCGGTCCATTGCCCGGTGCTCATCGAACAAGCTGCCTGCCCCCAGTGGGCTTCTCTCAGTCTTCAATGAAGGATTACCCATGACCGTCAGCCTGCAAGGCTCCCTGATGGTGGATATCGCCGGTAAATGGCTGACCGCCGAAGACCGTCACTTGCTGCGCCAGCCCGAAGTGGCTGGCCTGATCATCTTTGCCCGCAACATCGATAGCCCGCGCCAGGTGCGTGAGCTGTGTGCGTCGATCCGCGCCATTCGCCCCGACCTGATCCTGGCGGTAGACCAGGAAGGTGGCCGTGTGCAGCGCCTGCGTCAGGGCTTTGTGCGCCTGCCAGCCATGCGTGCGCTGGCCGACAATGACAATGCCGAGTACCTGGCCGAGCAATGCGGCTGGCTGATGGCGACCGAGGTGCTGGCGGTTGGCCTGGACCTGAGCTTTGCCCCGGTGCTCGACCTGGACCACCAGCGTAGCGCCGTGGTTGGCAGCCGCGCCTTCGAGGGTGACCCGCTGCGTGCCACGCAACTGGCCGGGGCCTTCATTCGCGGCATGAATGCGGCGGGCATGGCCGCTTGTGGCAAGCATTTCCCGGGGCATGGCTGGGCCGAGGCCGACTCGCATGTGGCCATCCCTACCGATGAGCGCAGCCTTGAGCAGCTGCGCCAGGCCGACCTGGTGCCGTTCACCCGCCTGAGCGGGCAGCTGGCAGCGGTGATGCCGGCGCATGTCATCTACCCGCAGGTCGACAACCAGCCAGCCGGCTTCTCGCGGCGCTGGCTGCAGGACATCCTGCGTGGCGAGCTGGGCTTCGACGGGGTGATCTTCAGTGATGACCTGTCGATGGCCGGGGCACATGTGGTGGGTGATGCGGCCAGCCGTATCGAGGCGGCGCTGAGTGCCGGCTGTGACATGGGCCTGGTGTGTAACGACCGGGCGGCGGCTGAGCTGGCGCTGAGTGCGGCTCAGCGAATGAAAGTGAAGCCCTCGCCGCGAATTGCGCGGATGCGTGGGCAAGGGTTTGCGCGGACCGACTACCGGCAGCAGCCGCGCTGGCTGGAGGCGCTGGGGGCGTTGAAGGAGGCCCAGCTGGTTGATTGAGCCGAAGCGTAGGTCTTGAGTTTTCTGGGGTTGCCGAGATCGAGCGCCGCCCGCGCGGCGCTCGATCTGACGGGCGACAAAACCCTCAAGTCATGCGCCCCGAAACACTCACCGCCCACGCTTCCCCGGCAGCGGCGCAAACAACGCCTCGATCTCTTCATCCCCCAGTCGCCACTGCCCAGCCTGCCCGCCATCCAGCAGGCTTGCCGCCAGCGCCGCCTTCTCTTGTTGCAGCAACTGGATCTTCTCTTCCACCGTACCGCGGGTAATCAGCTTGAACACGAACACCGGCTTGTCCTGGCCAATGCGGTAGGCGCGGTCGGTGGCCTGGTTCTCGCTGGCCGGGTTCCACCAGGGGTCGAAGTGGATCACCGTGTCCGCAGCTGTCAGGTTCAGCCCCACGCCACCTGCCTTGAGGCTGATCAGGAACACGTCGCTCTCACCTTGCTGGAATTGCTGTACCGGCGTGCGCCGGTCGCGGGTGTCACCGGTCAGCAGGCTGTAACGGATCTTGCGCTTCTGCAGTTCTTGCTCGATTAGCGCCAACATCGAGGTGAATTGCGAGAACAACAGTACCCGCCGCCCTTCGCTGAGCAGTTCTTCGAGCATTTCCAGCAGCGCACCCAGCTTGCCCTTGTCGGCCTGGTTACCCTTGCTTTCCACACCCTTGACCAGGCGCAGGTCGCAGCACACCTGGCGCAGCTTGAGCAGGGCGTCGAGAATGACGATCTGGCTGCGGGCGGCGCCATTGCGGGCGATTTCGTCGCGCACTTTCTTGTCCATCGCCACGCGCACGGCCTCGTAGGTGTCGCGTTGGGCGTCGCTCAGCTCCACCCAGTGCACCATCTCGGTCTTGGCAGGCAGCTCGGTGGCCACCTGTTCCTTGGTGCGGCGCAACAGGAACGGCCGAATGCGTGTAACCAGGTGGGCCAGCCGCTCGTTGTCGCCATGGCGCTCGATGGGGGTACGGTAGTCCTGGTTAAAGCGCTTCAGGTCACCCAGCCAGCCGGGCATCAGGAAGTGGAAGATCGACCAAAGCTCGCCCAGGTTGTTTTCCATTGGCGTGCCGGTCAGGCACAGGCGCTGGTTGGCTTGCAGCTCGTAGACGGCGAGTGCGGCCTTGCTGGTGCTGCTCTTGATGTTTTGCGCCTCGTCCAGCACCAGTACATGCCAGGGTTGGCTGCGCAGGTGTTCGAGGTCGCGTGGCACCAGGGCGTAGGTGGTCAGCACGAGGTCGTATTCGTGCAGCGTGGCGAAATGCTTGCTGCGCCCCGGGCCTTGCAGGGCCAGCACGCGCAGGTCGGGGGCGAAGCGCTGGGCTTCGTCCAGCCAGTTGGGCACCAGGCTGGTCGGCATCACTGCCAGGGCGGGAGCGGTCAGTCGCCCGGCCTGCTTTTCCAGCAGCAGGTGCGCCAGGGCCTGCAGGGTCTTGCCCAAGCCCATGTCGTCGCCCAGGATGCCGCCTGTGCCCATTTCGCGTAGTGCCTGCAGCCAGTTAAGGCCCTGTTGCTGGTAGGGGCGCAGGCTGGCCTGCAGCCCTGTCGGCGGGGCTACCTGCAAGTCGCGGGCGTCGCGCAGGCGGCGGCCCAGATCCCGCACATGTGCGCCGCCTTCCCAGTGCAGGGGCAAGCCTTCGATCTCGTTCAGGCGTGCGGCATCGGCGCGGTCCAGGCGCAGGGACGGGCCGGCTACGTCTTCGTGCAGGTACAGCTCGCCCAAGGTGCCCATTACGGCCTTGATGCGGCCGTAGGGCAGGGCAACGCGCAGGGCCGAGGCATCGAGGCGGCCGCGGTTGAGGTCGATCAGCAGGTGCTCGTCGTCGCTGCGCCGGGCCAGTTCGCTGGGGCGCAGCAATTCCGGGTTGCTGCGCAGCAGTTGCAGCACAATCGGCAGCAGGCTGTGGCGCTGGCCATCGACCACGATACCCAGCTCCAGGTCGAACCATTCATGGCCGGGGGCTTCGTCGATGGTGGCGTACCAGTCGTCTACCTCTTGCAGGTTGAAGGCGAAATCGCGGTGGATGTCGATGTCCCACCCGGCCTCGCGCAGGCGGGGCAGGCCTTCGCGGGCAAAGCGCAGCCAGGCTTCGTCGTCTGGCAGCTGAAACATCTCGCCGGCGCTGTCGGGCAGGGCCTTGCTTTGTCGGGTGGCGGCCTTGAAGCCCAGGTCAAGCAGCACCTTGCGCAGCGCCTGCTCGGCCTGCGGCTGGCGGCGGATGCGCTGGCTGGTGTTGTTGATCAGGCGGGTCAGCGGTTTTTCGTCGCTGCCGCTGGCGCGTAAACCGTCATAGTCGAACGCCAGTGCGGCTCGATGCTGCATCTGCCGCTGCATGCGGCCGGTCTTGGGCATGTAGGCGCTGAATTCGAGGCTGCCGAGGGTCAGGTGCGGCCTGGGTTGAATACTGTCGATTTCTTCACTGCGTACGCTTGTAGGCGTTGGCACCTGGCGATTCAGCGCATTCAACCGGTGGCTCAGGGGGATGATCAAGTGTTCGGGCACCGTAGGTGCGCTTGCCAGTTGGCTGGCAATGAACGGGTCAAGACCATGCTCAAGCTTGCCAGTCATACCCGTTTGAGTATCGATGTAGTAGAGCGGGTCGAGCGGCAGTGCCACGTCATGCATCCGCTTGTCATTGTGCCACGAACCGCGATAGCTGCCGTTCTCAAGCCTCATCCAGCGGAACTCGGCTTGGAGGGTCGGCCCAGGGATTAATGACAACTGTTTCTCGGCATGAATCAAGCGCCCACTGGCAAGTGCGAATTCATACAGCTCTGCACCTTGTTTACCTTCCAGTCTGGCGATGGGCATGCTGGAATTATTGGCAAGGGTGTCAATCAACCTGAGGATGCGCAGATCTTCATCTGTGACATAACGCGGCGTGTAATAGAGCATTTCAGGCAGCGAGCTGGCACGCCCCAGCTTCAGCTGACCATCGGCTTCGCGGGTGCCTTTGGATACGCTGAGCGTGCAAACGCCATGGTCGTTAACGACCTTGTAGTAGAGCGAGGGGCCTTTGCGCTTGGCGGGTTCAGCGGGCTTGGTCGGGACTTCCAGGGTTTCGACCCAGTGGGCGAGTTCAGGGGGGAGGTCGAGCGAGTGCTGGGTCGTTTCGGCAGGTGCAGGCGGGGTGTCCTGATCGCCTTCGCCGCAATCCGGGCCCTGTTCCAGCAGGTAAAGTGCAGCGGCGCAATGCTTGCAGTTTTCACCTACAGGGCACGTGCAACTGCCCTCGCATTCCAGGCCATCTTCAGTCATGTCCAGGGTTATGCGCTGGTAGTAGGTGCGGCCCGCGGAGCCTGTACACTCAGCGCGGATCGTCATGCCCAGGATCGATACGATCGCGCTTCTGCCTTCATCGGCATAGTCCCGACCGCGCCGCAGGGTCTTGCGATCAAACGACATAGTCCAGCCATTGTGCGCCCGCACAAAGAACTGCGCATCGCTCTCGCTCACGTCACTGCTCCATCATCTCCGGGTCCACCACCGGCATTTTCGGCGTACCCGGTGGCGTCACCTTCAGCAGCACGGCCAGGTGGCCGCCGTCGAGGAAGGTCAGCTGGCCGCCCTTGACGTTGCTGTTGCTCTGCTTGAACTGCTCGCTTTGCAGCACGTTGCCGTTGCCGTCCAGCTGGTTGACCCAGAAGTTGGCGTCGACAGTGATGAAGCGGCCTTCGGCGATGCTCAGGTTACCTTCGATGGGGAAGTGGCCGAACTGCTCAGTACCTTCGCCCAGGGCAATGCGGCCGGGCTCGCTGCCCACCTGCTGCTGCCAGGCCTTGTGCATCAATACGGTGTAGTCGGCAGTGGCTTCCAGGCGGGTGGCTTCGTCCTCCAGCGCCAAGCGGCGCTCGGCGTCCTTTTCCAGGCGTGGGGCGCCGGCGCTCCAGTTTTCCGGGGCGAACGGGCTGGTGAAGGCGGGCACGCTGTTTTGCCGCACCAGGATCATTTCAACCTGATACAGGCCTTCGGCGAAGGCGGCTGGCGCAAACAGCGCCAGCAGCAGGGTCAGGCTACGGATGGCACGCATGGATCTTCCTTAGGCAGGCTGTGGGGTCAGGCGCTCGAACAGCGCCTCCAGGGTGTTGAAACGTTCGTCGGGGCGCTCCATCGGCACCAGGAAACGGAACTGGGTCGCACCTTCGAACTTGTAGCGTTTGGGCTGCCCCTGGATCAGCTTGATCAGGGTCAGCGGGTCGACCGGGGTTTCGGCCTCGAACTCGAGCTTGCCGCCATTGGGGCCGGCGTCGACTTTCTTGATGCCGAGCTTTTCCGCATGCAGCTTGAGCGAGGTCAGGCGCATCAGGTTCTTGGTTGGCTCCGGCAGCAGGCCGAAGCGGTCGATCATTTCCACTTGCAGGTCTTTGAGGCCTTCTTCGTCGGCCGCCGAGGCAATGCGCTTGTACAGGATCAGCCGCGCGTGCACGTCGGGCAGGTAGTCTTCGGGGATCAGCGCCGGCAGGCGCAGGTTGATCTCCGGGCCACCGCCCAGTGGCTGTTCGAGGTTCGGCTGGGTGCCTTTGCGAATCGCCTTCACCGCACGTTCGAGCATTTCCATGTACAGGGTGAAGCCCACTGCCTGGATCTGCCCGCTTTGACCTTCGCCCAGCAGCTCGCCCGCACCGCGGATTTCCAGGTCGTTGGTAGCCAGCACGAAACCGGCGCCCAGGTCCTGGGTGTTGGCGATAGCCTCCAGCCGTTTTTCGGCGTCGGCGCTGACTTTCTGCCGGGTGGGTGTGAGCAGGTAGGCGTAGGCCTGGTGGTGGCTGCGCCCGACCCGGCCACGCAACTGGTGCAACTGGGCCAGGCCGAACTTGTCGGCACGCTCGATGACGATGGTGTTGGCGCTGGGCACGTCGATGCCGGTTTCGATGATGGTCGAGGCCACCAGCACGTTGAAGCGCTTGTGGTAGAAGTCGCTCATCACCTGTTCCAGCTCGCGCTCGCGCATTTGCCCGTGGCCAATGCCGATGCGCGCCTCGGGTACCAGCTCGGCGAGGTCGGCGGCGCATTTTTCGATGGTTTTCACATCGTTGTGCAGGTAGTACACCTGGCCACCGCGCAGCAGTTCACGCAACAGCGCTTCCTTGACCGTGCTCTTGTTCTGTTCCATGACGAAGGTGCGCACCGACAGGCGGCGCGCCGGCGGCGTGGCGATGATCGACAGGTCGCGCATGCCCGCGACCGCCATGTTCAGCGTACGCGGAATCGGCGTGGCGGTGAGGGTAAGGATGTCGACCTCGCTGCGCAGGGCCTTCAGTTGCTCCTTCTGGCGCACGCCAAAACGGTGTTCTTCGTCGATGATGGCCAGGCCCAGGTCCTTGAAGCGCACATCGTCCTGCAGCAGCTTGTGGGTGCCGATGAGGATGTCGATCTTGCCTTCGGCCAGGTCGGCGGCAGCGGCGGCCACTTCCTTGGCGGATTTGAAGCGGCTCATCACTTCCACGGTCACCGGCCAGTCAGCGAAGCGGTCACGGAAACTGTTGTAGTGCTGCTGGGCGAGCAGTGTGGTGGGCACCAGCACGGCCACCTGGCGGCCGCTGTGCACAGCGATGAACGCGGCGCGCATGGCCACTTCGGTTTTGCCGAAGCCGACATCGCCGCACACCAGACGGTCCATCGGCTTGGGTGCCAGCATGTCGGCACGCACGGCTTCGATGGCGGCTTGCTGGTCCGGGGTTTCTTCGAACGGGAAGCCGGCGCTGAAGGTGGCGTAGTCGGCAGACGGGTCGGCAAACGCATAACCCTTGCGCGCAGCGCGGCGAGCATAGATGTCGAGCAGCTCGGCGGCCACGTCGCGCACCTGTTCGGCGGCCTTGCGCTTGGCTTTCTGCCAGGCCTCCGAGCCCAGCCTGTGCAACGGCGCCAGCGCGTCGTCGCTACCGGTGTAGCGAGCGATGAGGTGCAGGTTGGCCACTGGCACATACAGCTTGGCGTTCTCGGCGTATTCCAGGGTAAGGAACTCGGCGGCCTGGCCGTCGATTTCCAGGGTGGCCAGGCCCAGGTAGCGGCCCACACCGTGGTCGATGTGCACCACTGGCGCGCCTTCGCGCAGCTCGGTGAGGTTCTTGATGACGGCGTCGTTGGCGGTTTCGCCACGCTTGTCGCGGCGTCGGCGCTGCATCACCCGCTGGCCGAACAGCGGGCTTTCGGCCACCAGGGCCAGGCCTGGGTCGTCCAGCACCAGGCCGTCGTCCAGCGGAGCAATGGTGATTGCCAGGCGCTCGCTGCCGGTAATGAAATCGTCCCAGCCGTCGACGGTATGCGGGCGCAGCTTCAGCCGGTCGAGCAGTTCCAGCAACACTTCGCGGCGGCCCGCCGATTCGGCGGTGAACAGCACGCGGCCGGGGAACTGGTCGAGGAAGTTGGCCAGTTCGGCCAGCGGCTGGTTGGCCTTGGCCTCGATGGCCAGATTGGGCAGGGCGCGTGCCGGGAAGCGCTCGCGGCCCGCGCCCGGGTCGAGGTCTTCGCTGCTGACCACCACCCGCGGCCACTGCTTGAGCCGGGCAAAGCAGTCTTCCACCGGCAGGAACAGCTCGGCCGGTGGCAGCAGCGGCCGGCTCAGGTCGCCGCGACGGTCTTCATAACGCCCGCGTACGTCGTTCCAGAAGTGTTCGGCGGCCTGCTCCACACCGGGCAGCGAGAACACCTGGGTGTCGGCTGGCAGGTAGTCGAACAGGGTCGAGGTTTCTTCGAAGAACAGTGGCAGGTAGTACTCGATACCGGCGGGGATGATGCCGCTGGCCAGGTCCTGGAAGATGGCGCTGCGGCGGAAGTCGACGTCGAAGCGCTCGCGAAAGCGCGCCTTGAAGCGGGTCACTTCCTCTTTCTGCATCGGGAATTCGCGTGCCGGCAGCAGGCGCACCGAATCCACCTTGTCGATCGAGCGCTGGGTCTCGGGGTCGAAGGTGCGCAGCGTCTCGATCTCGTCATCGAACAGGTCGATACGGTAGGGCAGTTTGCTGCCCATCGGGAACAGGTCGATCAGCGCGCCGCGCACGGCAAACTCGCCATGCTCGTACACGGTGTCGACGCAGCGATAGCCGCTGGCCTCCAGGCGCGTACGCATCTGTTCCACGTCGATGGTCTGGCCCACATCCAGCACCAGGCTGCTGCCTAGCAGAAAGCGTGTGGGTGCCAGGCGGTGCAGGGCGGTGGTGACCGGCACCACGAGGATGCCGTGGCTCAGCTCCGGCAGCCGGTACAGGCTGGCGATGCGCTGGGAAATGATGTCCTGGTGTGGCGAGAACAGGTCGTAGGGCAGGGTTTCCCAATCGGGGAACGGCAGCACCGGCAGGTCTGGGGCAAAGAAGCGCAGCTCCTGTTCCAGACGGTCGGCGGCCTGGCTGTCGGCCGTCAGCAGCAGGGTGAAGCGGCCAGCGCTGCTGGCGGCCTCGGCGATGGCAAGGCTGAGGGCGGCACCGGGCAGGTTGCCCCAGGTTTGTTTGCCGGCCGTGGCCGACATTTGCGGTAGGCGCAGAACTGACACGGGAGATTGCACTCCAAGCGTTGCGGCAAAGAGACCGATTGTACCGGTGCCAGTGCCGCCTGTCAGGCTTGAAAGGGCATGAACGCTGGCTTGCGTGACTGCGACAGGCGCTCATTGCCGGTTCCGCGTTGGGGCGTCATAATGTAGCCCCTTTTTTCTGTCCCTACATGTGGAAGGTTCCCGTGACTCAGAAGCCCGACCAGTGTCTTGGTGAGTGGATCGATCGTGAAGCCCTGGCTGAAGCGATGATCCCGCTTATCGGTCAGCTCTACCGCAACAACAACGTGGTGAGCTCGATTTATGGCCGCAGCCTGATCAACCGTTCGGTTATCTCGATCCTCAAGGCGCACCGCTTTGCGCGTCATCGTCAAGCCGACGAAACCGAACTGTCCGTCCACGAGACATTCCCACTGCTCAAGGCCATGAGCGAGCTAAAACTGGGCGCCGCTTCGGTCGACCTGGGCAAGCTGGCCAACAAGTTCAAGCAGGAAGGCAATGGCCGCACTGCCGAGCAGTTCGTCCGTGAAGAGCTGGCTGACGTGGTTGGCCAGCAGAACGCTTCGGCCCGTAAAGGCACCGACGTTGTCCTGTACGGCTTCGGTCGCATCGGCCGCCTGCTGGCGCGCATCCTGATCGAGAAGACCGGTGGTGGCGACGGCCTGCGCCTGCGTGCCATCGTCGTGCGCAAAGGCGCCGAAAACGACCTGGTCAAGCGTGCCAGCCTGCTGCGTCGTGACTCGGTTCACGGCCCGTTCGATGGCACCATCACCATCGATGAAGCCAACAACACCATCACCGCCAACGGCAACCTGATCCAGGTTATCTACGCCAAGAGCCCGAGCGAAGTCGACTACACCCAGTACGGCATCGACAACGCGCTGATCGTCGACAACACCGGCGTATGGCGTGACGCTGACGGCCTGGGTCAGCACCTGGCCTGCCCGGGCGCTGCCCGCGTGATCCTCACCGCACCTGGCAAGGGCGCGCTGAAGAACATCGTGCACGGCATCAACCACGGTGACATCGCCGCCGATGACAAGATCATCTCGGCAGCTTCCTGCACCACCAACGCCATCGTGCCGGTACTCAAGGCCATCAACGACCAGTACGGCATCGTCAACGGCCACGTCGAAACCGTTCACTCGTTCACCAACGACCAGAACCTGATCGACAACTTCCACAAGGGCAGCCGCCGTGGCCGTGCCGCGCCGCTGAACATGGTTATCACCGAAACCGGCGCCGCCACTGCTGCCGCCAAGGCACTGCCAGTGCTGAAGGGCAAGCTGACCGGCAACGCCATTCGCGTGCCGACGCCGAACGTTTCGATGGCCATCCTGAACCTGAACCTGGAAAAGGCCACCTCGCGCGACGAGATCAACGAGTACCTGCGCCAGACCGCCATGCACTCGGAGCTGCACAAGCAGATCGACTACGTCAGCTCGCAGGAAGTGGTTTCGACCGACTTCGTCGGCTCGCGCCACGCCGGTGTGGTTGACGCTGAAGCCACCATCGCCAACGACAACCGCGTTGTTCTGTACGTCTGGTACGACAACGAGTTCGGTTACAGCTGCCAGGTGGTTCGCGTGATGGAAGAGATGGCCGGTGTGAACCCGCCAGCGTTTCCACGCTAATGCGCTTGTAAGGCAATGAAAAAACGGGAACCTTCGGGTTCCCGTTTTTTTTGCCTGGAGTAAGTTGTGTGGCGTCTGTTAGATCGAGCGCCGCCCGCGCGGCGCTCGATATGTGCCACACCACAAAATTCAAGCCAAGCACCCAGGAACCGATTTTTTGCGCAAAGCCTTACTGTCCTTCCTCCTGCTGCTAACCGCCTGCAACCAAGGCCCTACCCTGGAGCGCCTGGGTGGCCCGACCATGGGCAGCAGCTACAGCATCCAGTACGTCCGTGAGCCCGGCGGCCCGGCGCCGGAGCAGGTGCAAGCGGCGGTCGAAACCATCCTGGGCGACATCGACCAGCACTATTCGACCTACCGCGCAGACTCCGTTGTCAGCCTGTTCAACCAGTTGCCCGCCAACCAGTGCCTGGCCCTGCCGCCCGACATGCTCGAACTGGTCAACCTTGGCCAGCATCTGGCCGAGCAGAGCGATGGCGCCTTCGACCTCACTGTCGAGCCCTTGCTCGACCTGTGGGGCTTTGGCCCCCAGGCCCGCCACGAGCAGGTGCCGGACCCGCAAGCCCTGGCTCAGGTGCGCCAGCGCGTGGGCTACCGGCACTTGCACATCAAAGGGCAGGCCCTGTGCAAGGACGCCCAGGTGCAGCTCGACTTCAACAGCATGGCCGCTGGCCATGCCGTCGACCTGATTGCCGCTCGCCTGCAAGCCATGGGCGTAACCCGCTTTGTCGCCGAGGCCACTGGCGAGCTCAAGGCGGTCGGCCGCAAACCTGACGGCAGCCCTTGGCGCATCGCCCTGGAACTGCCCCGTGAAGACCGCCAGATCGCACGCCAGATCATCCCGGTCAATGGCCTTTCAGTATCAACCTCGGGTGACTATCGGCACTATTTCGAGCAGAATGGCCGGCGCTATTCGCACGCCTTCGATGCCCGCCTGGGGCGCCCGGTGCAACATGACCTGGCCGCCGTCACCGTGCTACACGCTTCGGCGCTGCAGGCCGACGGTTATTCGACGCTGCTGCTGATCCTTGGTCCCGAGCGTGGCTGGGACTTTGCCCTGGCGCATGGCCTGGCTGCGGTATTGGTGACTCGGGCCGAGGGTGGCTTCGTCTCCCGAGCTACGCCCGCATTCGAACGGGCGGTGAAAGGCGATTGAAAGCGCAGGCAGGGATGATTGCCGCCAGGGAATGGGTAAACCATATGTAGTGCGGGCGAAATTGGCCTACGACGCGACCAAGGGTTAATGTGCGCGGCGTTCACGCTTGATTAGACTGCACCCGAATTTTCTCATGACGCCCCGGCGGCATGATCGCGCCCCGCGAGCGACCGTGGCTTGCGGGCCAGTTCTGAAGGAGTACGCATGGCTGTCTACAACTACGACGTAGTGGTGCTGGGTTCCGGCCCGGCCGGTGAAGGTGCGGCAATGAACGCCGCCAAAGCAGGGCGCAAGGTAGCGATGGTCGATGACCGTCGCCAGGTTGGTGGCAACTGCACCCACTTGGGTACCATCCCGTCCAAGGCACTGCGTCACTCGGTGCGGCAGATCATGCAGTTCAACACCAACCCGATGTTCCGTGCCATCGGTGAGCCACGCTGGTTCTCGTTCCCGGACGTGCTGAAAAGCGCCGAGAAGGTGATTGCCAAGCAGGTGGCATCGCGCACTGGCTACTACGCCCGTAACCGCGTTGACTTGTTCTTCGGCACCGGCAGCTTTGCCGACGAGCAAACCGTCGAAGTGGTGTGCCCGAACGGCGTGGTGGAAAAACTCAACGCCAAGCACATCATCATCGCCACTGGTTCGCGCCCGTATCGCCCGGCCGACATCGACTTCCACCACCCGCGTGTCTACGACAGCGACACCATCCTCAGCCTCAGCCACACCCCGCGCAAGCTGATCGTGTACGGCGCCGGTGTGATCGGTTGCGAATACGCCTCGATCTTCAGTGGCCTGGGCGTGCTGGTAGAACTGGTGGACAACCGTGGGCAGCTGCTGAGCTTCCTGGATTCGGAAATTTCCCAGGCGTTGAGCTACCACTTCAGCAACAACAACATCACCGTGCGCCACAACGAAGAGTATGAGCGCGTCGAAGGCCTGGACAACGGGGTTGTCCTGCACCTGAAGTCGGGCAAGAAGATCAAGGCCGACGCCTTGCTGTGGTGCAACGGCCGTACCGGCAACACCGACAAGCTGGGCCTGGAGAACATCGGTATCAAGGTTAACGGCCGTGGCCAGATCGAGGTCGACGAGGCCTACCGCACCAGCGTGCCGAACATCTACGGTGCAGGCGACGTGATCGGCTGGCCAAGCCTGGCCAGTGCGGCCCATGACCAGGGCCGTTCAGCGGCTGGCAGCATCGTCGACAATGGCAGCTGGCGCTTCGTCAATGACGTGCCGACCGGCATCTATACCATTCCGGAGATCAGCTCGATCGGCAAGAACGAGCAGGAGCTGACCCAGGCCAAGGTGCCGTACGAAGTGGGCAAGGCCTTCTTCAAGAGCATGGCGCGCGCGCAGATCGCCGGCGAGCCGCAGGGCATGCTGAAGATCCTGTTCCACCGCGAAACCCTGGAAATCCTCGGCGTGCACTGCTTCGGCTACCAGGCTTCGGAAATTGTCCACATCGGCCAGGCGATCATGAACCAGCCGGGTGAGCACAACAACCTGAAGTACTTCGTCAACACCACGTTCAACTACCCGACCATGGCCGAAGCCTACCGGGTAGCTGCCTACGATGGCCTGAACCGGCTTTTTTGAGCGGCTCCGACCGGTGGCCTGAGCCGGTCGGAGAGACCGATTTCAACCCTACCCGAGGGTGGTCTTGGCCAAACCGGGAAAGTCTGTAATCAGGCTGTCCACGCCAAAGTCAGCGAGCCGGCGCATCAGTGCCGGTTCGTTGACCGTCCACACCGACACGTGCAAGCCCTGGCCCTGTGCTTTCAGCAGGCGCTCGGGGGTGCACAGTGTCCAGTTCAGGGCCAGCATCTCGCAGCCGTAGTTCTGCGCCACCTTCAACGGGTCGAGCCAGGCGTATTCGGCTACCAGCCCGCGTTTCACGTCTGGCACCAGCTCCTGGGCTGCGCCCAATACTTCGCGTGAGCTGGAGGTGATGGTTACCTTGTCCAGCAGGCCGTATTGCTGGGCCAGTTCGCGGATCGCCAGCACGGTGGTGGCGGCGCGGGTGCGCGAAGCGCTCTTGACTTCCAGCTGCCAGTGCTCGAACGGGCACTTCTCGAACAGTTCTTCCAGTTTTGGAATAGGGCAGGGCTGCACATGGCCCGGGCCGCCTTTACGTGCGTCGATTTTCACCAGGTCGGCGGCCGGGTGCTCGACCACCTTGCCGCGTTTGCCGGTGGTGCGCTTGAGGGTAGGGTCGTGTATCACCATCAGCTCGTTGTCGGCCGACAGGTGAAGGTCCAGCTCGCAGCGGGTGACGCCGTGGGACAGGCACTGGCGAAAGCTGGTCAGGGTGTTCTCGGGTGCTTCGCCCTTGGCGCCGCGATGGCCGTAGATCAGGGTCACGTTCGTTCCTTCAAATCAGGGGAAAATAGGCTCAGGAGGCGGGGTCGTTCTGTTCCAGCTGCTGGCGCCGTTGTTGTTGCTGGCGCTGCAGGATGTAGCGGGCCAGCAGTTGACGCTGGGCGTCGGTCATGTCGGTAAACTCGGTGCCGACCTCGAAGCCGCCCTCCGGGCGCGGGTCGCAATGGGTGACCTTGCCGCGCAGCAGCAGGCCATGGGCGCGCGGCATCAGCACCATTTTCACTTTTACCCGGGTGCCGGGGGCAATCTGCGTGGCTTGGGCGAATTCGATACCGCCTTCGGAGATGACCACCGGCAGCGGCTGGCCGACTTCGCCAAGCAGGGTTTGCGCAACCACCGCGCTAAGCAGGTCGAGGCGCTTGTTCTGCGCCCGCAGGAAGGCAGCGAGGGTGCGGTCCTTGTCACTCAGCTGGCGCAGCAGGTGCTGCGACTCGAAGTCGGACAGATGCAGTTCGCTGAGCAGGTTGAACAGCGGGGAATCATCTTGCAACACATCTGGGTCGAGGGCTTCGGCCGCGCTGAGGGGGCTTATTTGAAGTGCGATCCGATCTTCGATGCGGTAGTATTCGCGGCGATCTTCTTCGTCTAATGTCGTCATGGCGAACCCAAGGTAGCGGCGGTGGTCCGAGTGTAAAGCCGCCGTAGGCGCCTCGCCACAAGGACGTTCCCTTTCATCCGAACAAGCCCCGACATGTTCAGACCTCTTTTCGCATTCATCGGTACGCGTTATACCCGTGCCAAACGCCGTAATCACTTCGTCTCGTTCATTTCCCTGACCTCGATGATCGGCCTCGCCCTGGGCGTGGTGGTGATGATCGTGGTGCTGTCGGTGATGAACGGTTTCGACCACGAGATGCGCACCCGTGTGCTCGGTATGGTCCCGCATGCCACGCTGGAGAGCGGCCAGCCCATAACCGACTGGCCTGCCCTTGCCCAACAAGTAAAGCAGAATCCGCAGGTGGTGGCGGTAGCGCCTTTCACCCAGATGCAGGGCCTGCTGACCCATGACGGCAAGGTGCAGAAGGTGCTGCTCAACGGCATCGACCCGGCCCGCGAGCGCGAGGTGTCGATTATCGACAACTTCATCTTGCAAGGCCGCCTCGACCAGCTGGCGCCGGGCGAGTGGGGCATCATGATCGGCGACAAGGCTGCGGCCAAGCTGGGTGTGACCATTGGCGACAAACTCACCTTCGTCGCCCCCGAAGTCAGCGTGACGCCTGCCGGCATGTTCCCGCGCATGAAGCGCTTCACCGTGGTGGGCACCTTCCATGTGGGCGCGGGGGAGATCGACGGCTATCTGGGCCTGACCAATATCAGCGACCTGTCCCGCCTGCACCGCTGGAAGCCCGACCAGGTACAGGGCCTGCGCCTGAAGTTCGACGACCTGTTCCAGGCGCCACGGGTGGCCTGGAGCATTGCCCAGCAGCTGGGTGACCAGGAGTACTACAGCCGCGACTGGACCCGCACCCACGGCAACCTGTACCAGGCCATCCGCATGGAAAAGGCCATGATCGGCCTGCTGTTGCTGCTGATCGTGGCGGTGGCGGCGTTCAACATCATTTCCACGCTGGTGATGGTGGTGAACGACAAGCGTGGTGACATTGCCATCCTGCGCACACTGGGCGCCACGCCCGGGCAGATCATGCTCATCTTCATGGTCCAGGGCACGGTAATCGGGGTGATCGGTACCCTGATCGGCGCCGTGGTCGGGATTGTTGCCGCGCTGAACGTGAGTGCGGCGATCGCCGGCATCGAGAAACTGATCGGGCACAAGTTCCTCAACGCCGACGTGTACTTCATCGATTACCTGCCCTCGCAGATCCAGGCCCAGGACGTGTACATGGTCTGCGGTGCGGCGCTGGTCCTGAGTTTCTTCGCCACCCTGTACCCGGCCTGGCGTGCGGCCCGCACCCAGCCTGCAGAGGCGCTACGTTATGAGTGAGTCGCGCATGAGTGATAAAGCCGTTCTGAGTTGCCGCAACCTGGGCAAGTCCTACGACGAGGGCCCGGAGTCGGTGCAGGTGCTGTCCGGGCTCAACCTGGAGCTGCACGCCGGCGAGCGGGTGGCCATTGTCGGCAGCTCCGGTTCGGGCAAGAGTACCTTGCTCAACCTGCTGGGCGGCCTCGACCGGCCGACCCAGGGCAGCGTCTGGCTGGCCGGCGAAGAGCTGTCGGCGCTGGGCGAGCGCGCCCGTGGCCTGCTGCGTAACCGAGAGCTGGGCTTTGTCTACCAGTTCCACCACCTGTTGCCAGAGTTCACCGCCATCGAGAACGTGTGCATGCCGCTGCTGATCGGCCGCACGCCCATCCCCGAGGCCCGTGAGCGCGCCGAGGCGCTGCTCAAGCGCGTGGGCCTGGGCCATCGCCTGAACCACAAGCCGGCCGAGCTGTCCGGTGGTGAGCGCCAGCGTGTGGCGATTGCCCGGGCCCTGGTCAACCGCCCTGGCCTGGTGATGCTCGACGAGCCGACCGGCAACCTCGACCACCATACCGCCCAGGGCATCCAGGAGCTGATGCAGGAGCTGTCCAGCGCCTCGCGCACGGCGTTCCTCGTGGTGACCCACGACCTCAACCTGGCGCGGCAGATGGACCGTGTATTGAAGCTCGACGACGGCCACCTGGTGGCCATCTGATCGACTGCCCGGGGTGGCAGGTGCCGCCCCGTTTTCCTGTTTTCACTGGGTGATTCCGTACATGTTCAGACCCTTGCCCATTTTCATCGGCGCGCGCTACACCCGAGCCAAGCGTCGCAACCACTTCATCTCGTTCATTTCGATGACCTCGATGATCGGCCTGTCGCTGGGTGTGCTGGCGATGATCGTGGTGTTGTCGGTGATGAACGGCTTCCAGCGTGAAATGAGCGCGCGCATTCTTGGCCTGGTGCCGCATGCTGCCATCCTGGGCGTGCAGCCGATGGACGACTGGCACAAGGTGGCCGACGCGGCCCTGCAGAACCCGGCGGTGATGGCGGCAGCGCCGATTACCGAAATGGAAGGCATGCTGTCGTACAAGGGGGCGATGCAGCCGATCCAGGTGGGCGGTATCGACCCGGCCGAAGAGGGCAAGGTCTCTATCGTTGGCCAGCACATCGTGCAGGGCCGCTTGCAGGACCTGCAACCGGGTGAGTTCGGCGTGGTCATCGGCGAGCTGACGGCGCGTCGCTTTCGCCTGAACACCGGCGACAAGCTGACCCTGATCGTGCCGGAAATCAGCAAGGAGCCGGGCGGGATTACCCCGCGTATGCAGCGCCTGACCGTGGTCGGTATTTTCAAGGTGGGCGCCGAGCTGGACGGTTCGCAGGCTTACATCCACGTGGCGGATGCCGGTGAGATGCAGCGCTGGGCGCCGGGCCAGGTGCAGGGCGTGCGGTTGAAACTGCATGACCTGTATGCCGCGCCGCAGGTGTCCAAGGCCATCGCTGCCGGGCTGGGCGATGCCTACCGCGCCGATGACTGGTCGCACACCCAGGGCAGCCTGTTCAGCGCCATGAAGATGGAAAAGACCATGATCGGCCTGTTGCTGATGATGATCATCGCGGTGGCCGCGTTCAACATCATCGCCACCCTGGTGATGGTGGTGAACGACAAGGGGCCGGACATTGCCATCCTGCGTACCCTGGGCGCCACGCCGGCGCAGATCATGGGCACGTTCATGGTTCAGGGCAGCCTGATCGGCATTGTCGGTACGTTGATTGGTGGCGTGCTGGGGGTGATTGCGGCGTTCAATGTCAGCCAGATCGTTGGATGGCTGGAGCGGGTGAGCGGGCAGCACATCTTTACGTCGGATGTGTACTTTGTCAGCAGCTTGCCGTCGCAGTTGCAGTGGGGGGATGTGGCGATCATCTGCACTGCGGGGTTGGTGATGAGCTTTTTGGCGACCATTTACCCGGCATATCGGGCATCGCAGGTGCAGCCGGCGATTGGCCTGGCGGTTTGATGTTTACCTGAGAGTCTGGGGGTTGCGAAGCAGCCCCAATTTCAACGATCCTGAGTGAACTCGATCAAAAAACGCGTCCACCCATCCTCGCATTCCGCCCGGATGCACCCGCCATGGGCCTGCACGATCGACCGGGTAATCGCCAAACCCAACCCCGCATGCTCGCTGCTGCCTTCCCGTCGCGCTGGGTCGACCCGGTAGAAGCGGTCGAACAACCGTGGTAACGCCGCAGGGTCGATAGCCTGCCCGGTATTGGCCACGCAGATTGTAGGCCCCGGCTCCAGCGTCACCCTTATCTGCCCGCCCGCCGGGGTAAACCGCAGGGCGTTGTCCAGCAAGTTGGACAACGCTCGCCGCAGCATATGCCGGTCGCCCTGCAACACGGCTTCTCCCTCACGCAACATCTGCACCCCGCTGTCCTCGGCGAGCGGCGCGTAGTACTCCAGCAGTGCATCCACTTCTTCATGCAACGCCAGCGGCGCCTGCCCCGGCACCAGCAGGCCGTGATCGGCTTTGGCCAGGAACAGCATGTCGTTGATCATCTGCGCCATCCACTGCAGCTCTTCCAGGTTGCCATGCAGCGCCTCGCGGTACTCCTCCAGGCTGCGGGGGCGGGTGAGGGTGACCTGGGTGTGGGTCAGCAGGTTGGACAGGGGGGTACGCAGCTCGTGGGCGATGTCGGCAGAAAACGCCGACAGGCGCTGGAAGGCATCGTCCAGGCGTTGCAGCATGGCGTTCATGCTGGTGGCCAGCTCGGCCAGTTCTTCGGGCATCTGCGCCACCGGCAGGCGGGTGGTGAGCGAACGTGCCGACACGCCAGCGGCCACCTGGCCCATCTGCCGCAAAGGGCGTAGCCCACTGCGTGCGGCCCAGGCGCCGAGCAGCGCGGTGGCCAGCGCCGACAGGCCGACGGTTAGCCAGATCAACCGTTGCATGCCTTGCAGGAAGTGCTGGTGGTGGGTGATGTCCAGGTAAAGGGTGAGTTGCGGCGACGGTGTTGTGGCTTGTGCCAGGTGCACGGCCAGGCTGCGGTAGTCGGTACCTTGCGCGTGCAGGGTAGCCAGCCCCGCTGGCCGTGGTGCCTGCGGCAGCCCTGTGCGGCTTTCGAACCAGGTGGTGCCATCGTTGCCGCTGATGCGCAAGGCCAGGTCGGCCTGGTGGCTCAGCTCATCGTGCAGGGCGGGCAGGCGGGCCTGTAAATCTTCCGGCGTGCTGATACCGGCCAGTTGTGCGCGGAACAGCGACAGGCGCGAGTCCAGCAATTGTTGGTCCAGCTCGACGAAATGCTGCTCGCTGGCCTTGCTGAACAACAGGCCGGCACCAAGCGAGACGGCTGCTGTGCAGGCGGCGAACAACAGGGCCAAACGGCTGCCGAGGGAAAGCCTGCGCATCAATCTGCACGCTCTTCGAGTACATACCCCATGCCGCGTACGGTGTGGATGAGTTTGTTGGTGTGCGGGTCGTCAATCTTCAGTCGCAAGCGGCGGATTGCCACCTCGATCACGTTGGTGTCGCTGTCGAAGTTCATGTCCCATACCTGCGAGGCAATCAGCGATTTTGGCAACACCTCGCCCTGGCGGCGCAGCAGCAGTTCGAGCAGGGCGAACTCCTTGGCGGTCAGGTCGATGCGCTGGCCGGCGCGCTCGGCGCGGCGACGGATCAGATCCAGGCGCAGGTCGGCCAAGCTCAGGATGGTGTCCTGGCCGGGGTTGGTGCCACGGCGCAGCAAGGTGCGCACCCGGGCCAGCAGCTCGGAGAAGGCAAAGGGCTTGACCAGGTAATCATCGGCGCCCAGCTCCAGGCCGTGCACCCGGTCTTCGACGGCGTCGCGTGCGGTGAGGAACAGTACCGGCGTGTCGAGGCCGGCCTGGCGCACCGCTTGCAGGATTTGCCAGCCATCCCTGCCGGGCAGCATCACGTCGAGGATCAGCAGGTCATGGTCACCGGTCAGCGCCAGGAACTGGCCGGTTTCGCCATCGGTGGCCAGTTCGGTGGCGAAGCCGGCTTCGCTCAGGCCTTGGCTCAGGTACTGGCCGGTGCGGGCCTGGTCTTCGACGATCAGCAATTTCATTGGGTAGCTTGCCTCCAGCAAGGGCCGGGTGATGCTTGAAATGATACGTGACTATCCCGGTCGTCACTCAAGCTGACAACGTTGTAATCTCCCTGTCAGGTTGCCGCCAGCCGTCCCTGACTAAGGTCGCCTCATACTGTTGTGCATGCCCGGAGTCATCATGAAACACCTGTTCATCGCCGCCACCCTTGCCTTGGTCAGCCTGCCAGCCTTTTCTGCCGAGGCGAAAACCTTCGCCTTCGGCGAGCCGGCCCCGGCGGCCAAAGCCACCCGCACGGTGGACGTGGTGCTCAAAGACATTGCCTTCGAGCCCAAGAGCCTGCAGGTAAAAGCCGGTGAGACGGTGCGCTTCGTGCTGGTCAACGAGGGCAAGCTGCCGCACGAGTTCAGCCTGGGTGACAAGGCCATGCATGCCGAGCACCAGAAAGAAATGGTCGCCATGCAAGGCAGGATGTTCACCCAGGCCATGAACCATGAAGGCATGGATCACAGCCAGATGATGGATCACGGTGGTGGCCATGGTCACGGCGGTGGCAATACCGTGCTGGTAATGCCCGGCCAGCGCGCCGAGCTGACCTGGACCTTCCGCCAGTCGGCGCCCATCGAGTTTGCCTGCAACGTACCAGGGCATTACCAGGCCGGTATGGTCGGGGTCTTGACCATCGAGTGACTTGCCCTGCAAGGCGGGGTGCAAAACCGGTAAACTAGGGGCAATTTCGAACCTCTAGGTCAGTTTCCATGCATCCCGCTGCCGAACACTCCCCGCTGGGCAAATCCAGCGAATACGTTGCCACCTACTCCCCGGAGCAGCTGTTCCCGATCCCGCGTACTGCCAAGTGGGCCGAGCTGGGCGTTACCGCGCAGACCTTACCCTGGCAGGGCGTGGATTACTGGAACTGTTTTGAGCTGAGCTGGCTGCTGCCGTCGGGCAAGCCTGTGGTGGCGATCGGCGAGTTCGCCATTCCGGCTGATTCGCCGAACATCATCGAATCCAAGTCGTTCAAGTTGTACCTCAACTCGCTGAACCAGACGGTGTTCGCCTCGCTGGGCGAGTTGCAGGCGTGCCTGGAAAAAGACCTGTCCGCTGCCGCTGGCAAGCCGGTGGGCGTGAAAGTGCGGACCTTGGCCGAGGTCGAGGCCCAGGGTGTGGTGGCTTTGCCGGGGCTGTGCATCGATGCACTGGATGTGGCCATCAGCAACTACGAGCAGCCGCAGCCGGAACTGCTGCGTTGCGACCCGGAGCGGGTGGTGGAAGAAACCTTGCACAGCCACCTGCTGAAGTCCAACTGCCCGGTTACCGGCCAGCCGGACTGGGGCAGCGTGGTGGTCGAGTACAAGGGCAGGGCGCTGGACCATGCCAGCCTGCTGACCTACCTGATCAGCTTCCGCCAGCATGCCGACTTCCACGAGCAGTGCGTGGAACGCATTTACCTGGACTTGAAGAACCTGCTGCAGCCGGAGCACCTGACGGTGTATGCGCGCTATGTGCGCCGGGGTGGGCTGGACATCAACCCGTACCGCAGCACCGGGGCGATCAGCCCGCAGAACACGCGGCTGGTTAGGCAGTAAGGTTCCAGTACGCTGGGGGGCGCTCTGCGCCCCTTTCGCGGCACAAGGGCTGCAACGCAGTCCCGGCTATTTCAGATCCCCATGCTGTGCAGCGAGTTGGCAATGCTGCGCAGGGTGGCGGTGAGGTCGGGGTGGTCGGCCTCGAAGCGTTCGATCGCCAGGTTCACGCCATCGACCAGGTTGTTGTCCGGGGTGGCTTCCTCAAGTTTCAGTTGCGCCTCGATCTGGCGCGCTTCTTCGTGCAGCGCGGCCAGCTCTTCTTCCGAAAGCGGTACGTTGCGGTCCAGTTGCTCGCGCAAGCTGTTCAGGCGCTCTTGCAATTCGCGGGCAGGCATTGGCAGTTCTCCATCAATGGCTTGGCAAACCATGGACCTCAGCGAAGCGGCAAAGGTTCTGGCCTGTCTTCAGCGTAATCCACCTGCCGCCGCTTTGCATGATCCGTGTCAAAGGTGCTGTATCAGGGTTTTTCACCTTTGCGGCGGCGCTGCGCGATGTCCTGCAGGCAGGTATCCAGCGCTTCGAGGTGGTCGATTACCGAATGCACGCCCAGGCTGAACAGCTCCAGCGTCGCCTTGCCGCGAGCCAGGTCTTGTTCCTGTGTGCTCATGGCTTGCCATTGCTGCGAGCTGCGGTCGCAGAGCGGGCTGCAGGCCGCCAGGCCCACCGTCCACAGGCCCGCGTTAAGGCCCGACTGCAGCAGGCGCGGGTCGCCGCTGACCAGCACGCAGCCGTCCAGGCGTTCGCTGTCCAGGCTCATCAAGGCCTGCCAGCAGGCGTTGGGCGCTGGCCAGCGGACGCCGTTGACCAGGTGCCCTGGCAGCCAGTCGGGCAGCACATGGGCCAGGCGTTTGCTGTGGGCGGCGGTGAGGTCATCCAGCCAGATGCACGGCACCTGGCGATGACGCAGGCTGGCGAGGGTGGCCAGTGCGCCGGGAGCGGGTGAGGGGGTGCCGCCATTGGCAGCCTCCACCAGGCAGCCGCGCAAGCCGAACAGCACAGCGGTGAAGGCGGGTGCAGCGTCCATGGCAACTTCCCCCAAATAGTCCGCAGGCTATTCGCTGATTGTTACCGGCCTGTGACAGGCTCGCCCGCGCAACAGTTGTTCACAAAATATTGAGCAAAAATGTGTAAAGCTGTTTATCGGGCCGCAAGCCTCTATACTGCCGCCTTACCAGCAGCGCGCCCCGTTGCGCGTGCGGCCGAGAAATTCGATGGAGAGACATCTATGCGTAGGATCGGTGCCAGTGTGATCGAACGAGTCACCCAGGCCTGTGTCTGCGCCAGCTTGCTGCTGGCGCCCGTGGCAGCCACCCAGGCCGCCACCGAGGAAGATCCCTGGGAAGCGGTCAACCGCCCGATCTTCCGTTTCAACGATACCCTCGACACCTATGCCCTGAAGCCTTTGGCCAAGGGCTACCAGGCGGTCACCCCGCAGTTCCTTGAAGATGGCATCCACAACATCTTCCGCAACCTGGGCGACGTGACCAACCTGGCCAACGACCTGCTGCAGCTCAAGCCTCATGCAGCGGGCGTGGATACTGCGCGGCTGATCGTCAACACCACGTTCGGCCTGGGCGGCTTCTTCGATGTGGGTACCAAGATGGGCCTGCAACGTAATGACGAGGACTTTGGCCAGACCTTGGGTTATTGGGGCGTGCCGAGCGGCCCGTACGTCGTCATCCCGCTGCTGGGGCCGAGCACCGTACGTGACGGCGTAGCCAAATACCCGGACACCTACACCAAACCCTACCGCTACATCGACCATGTGCCGACGCGCAACTCGATCTTCGCCCTGGACGTGATCGACACCCGTGCCGACCTGCTGTCGGCCGAGAAGCTGATTCAGGGTGACAAGTACATCTTCATTCGCAACGCCTACCTGCAGAACCGCGAGTTCAAGGTGCAGGACGGCGAAGTCGAAGACGACTTCTGATCCGTGGGCTGGCCTGGGGCTGCAACGCGGCCCCAGGTTCAGTGCATCGCCAGAATCCGCAGCCCGAACTTCTGCTGCCCGCCCGGCTGGTCGGCAATCCATACCACTTCGGTGCTGGCATGCAGCCCTTTGAGCGCCGGGTGCTCTGAGTCGATCCGCACCTCGATATGATCCCCCACCAGAAAGCGCTGCGGTGCCTGTACCTGCATGCCGCCGCTGGACAGGTCCAGGCACACCGCCGCAATCACCTGGCCTTCATGCAGCAGGCTGGCCTCGGTGTCGATGCGCATACGGATAAAGTCGCGTTTCTCGCTGTGGCTGGAGGGCGTGTGGGGCATGCTGCATCCTTCCCATCGGGTTGCGCTGGTCGACTTTCTTATAACTCCCGGTGATTTGCCCTGTAAAGAGCGGCGAGGTCGACCCTTGCATGCTTGAAACCCCTGCCGGATGGGAGTACCGTCTGCGCCTTACAAGGTAGCTCTGACAGTTGCCGGAGAGTTGCCGGGCAGGTGTTCTTGTCCTACAACTCAAGTAGAGTGTGACCCTAAAGAATTCCCGTAGCTGGCCGTCTGCCTTGCCGACACCGCTGCACCAACCTAAATCGGCGCCGTTCGCCCACATGCAGAAAACCAGTGCAACGCTGCTGATCATCGATGACGACGACGTGGTCCGTGCGAGCCTCGCCGCCTATCTTGAAGACAGTGGCTTCAGCGTCCTCCAGGCCGGTAATGGCCAGCAGGGGCTTCAGGTCTTCGAAGAACACCAGCCCGACCTCGTGATCTGCGATCTGCGCATGCCGCAGATGGGCGGCCTCGAACTGATCCGCCAGGTCAGCGAGCGCGCGCCGCAGTTGCCGGTGATCGTGGTGTCTGGTGCCGGCGTCATGAGTGATGCGGTTGAAGCGTTGCGCCTGGGCGCCGCCGACTACCTGATCAAACCGCTGGAAGACCTGGCCGTACTCGAGCATTCGGTGCGCCGCGCCCTCGACCGTTCGCGCCTGGTGCTGGAAAACCAGCGCTATCGCGACAAGCTCGAAGCCGCCAACCGCGAACTGGAAGCCAGCCTGCACCTGCTGCAGGAGGACCAGACCGCCGGCCGCCAGGTGCAGATGAACATGCTGCCGGAAAGCCCCTGGGCAGCCGGCGAGTTCGCTTTCGCGCACCAGATCATTCCGTCGCTGTACCTGTCGGGTGATTTTGTCGATTACTTCCGCGTGGACGAGCGGCGCATTGCCTTCTACCTCGCCGATGTTTCCGGGCATGGCGCGTCGTCGGCCTTTGTCACCGTGCTGTTGAAGTTCATGACCACGCGGCTCATGTTCGAGCTCAAGCGCAGCAGGATGCGCGAGTTCAAGCCGTCGGAAGTGCTTAGCCATATCAACCGCGGCCTGATCAATAGCAAGCTGGGCAAGCACGTCACCATGGTCGGCGGTGTGATCGACGAAGAGTCCGGTCTGCTGACCTACGCCGTTGGCGGCCATCTGCCGCTGCCGGTGCTGTACACCCCCGATCACGCCCGCTATCTGGAAGGCCGTGGGCTGCCGGTGGGGCTGTTTGAGGAGGCCACCTACCAGGACCTGGTAGTCGAGTTGCCACCGCAGTTCAGCCTCAGCCTGATGTCCGATGGCATTCTGGACCTTTTGCCGGGTGACACGCTCAAAGATAAAGAAACCGCCTTGCCGGAGATCGTCAAGGCAGCAGGTGGCAGCCTGGATGGGCTGCGTCAACGATTCGGATTGGCTACGCTTGGGGAGATGCCGGATGATATCGCCCTATTGGTGTTGAGCAGGAACCTTCAATGAGTACCGGTAGAATCCAGTTCGCCGAGCAGAGTGGTACCTTCGTACTGAAATTTGTCGGTGAAGTGCGCCTGACCCTGTGTTCGGCGCTGGATGCGACGATCGAGAAGATTTTCACGGCGTTGAACTTCTCGGCGATTGTCATCGACCTGACTGAAACCGAAAGCATCGACAGCACCACCCTGGGCCTGCTGGCCAAGCTGTCGATCCTGTCGCGGCAGAAGGTGGGCTTGCTGCCGACCGTGGTTACCACCAACCCGGACATTTCCCGGTTGCTGCAGTCGATGGGCTTCGATCAGGTGTTCAACATCGTCGATCGCCCAATTCCGTGCCCGGAATGCCTGACCGACCTGCCATCGCAGGACCAGAACGAAGACGTGGTGCGCTCCAAGGTGCTGGAGGCGCACAAGATCCTCATGGGCCTGAACGACTCCAACCGCGAAGCGTTCCATGACCTGGTCAGTGCGCTGGAGCGAAGCTGACCTGTTGCCCGGCTACCGCCCGGCAACAAACTCGGTTGCTTCAGCGCCGCCGGCATCCAGCTGAAATACCCGCACTGGCCGCCCCTGTTCGTCGAAGAACACCTGCCCCAACCCCGCCCCGTTCCACAGCCGCTCTCCAGCCTTGCTGTGGCTGGGCGTACGCGGTACCACTTCCATCTCCCGACGTCTGGTGAACCAGTTCAACGGCGAGCGTGGCGAATACAGCCAGCGGTTGAGCCGGTCGAGCACATCCAGCAAACGCCGGGGGAACTCGTTCTTGATCCCGCTGCTGGTCACCTGCCACAGGTGCGGGCTGCGCTGGCGGTGGCGGATCAGCACTTCATAGACGAACGAGTAGTGCACATCCCCGGACAGCACCACATAGTGCCCCGGTGTGCGGGAGTGGCGGAAGATGTTGAGGATGACCTGCGCCGCCCCTCGGTGGGCCATCCAGTTTTCAGCATCCACCAAGAGTGGATAGCCCAGCCAGCTGAACACCTTTTGCACCGTCTCGATCAGCTTCACGCCAAAAATCGGCGCCGGTGACACGATGACCGCTGACGGGTGGTCGAGCAGTGCTTGTTGCAACTCGCTCAGCGCCTCCCAATCGAGCAGGCCGGACGGCTTGGCCAAACTGCTTTCACTGCGCCAGCGCCGGGTGCGGGTGTCCAGCACCAGCAGGGGCGGGTTTGTGGGCAGGCTGAATTGCCAGCCCTGGAAGCGCAACAGCTCGTCGATGAGCGCATCCTGGTGTTGACCGGTCAGCCCCTGGCATTGCTCGGTCAGTGGCTTGCAGCCGTCCGGGTTGTTACCCCATGCCTGGCACAGCAGGTAGCCGAGCAGGGCGTTGCCGATGATGCGACGCGAGAACGGATGGCCGTAGGCGGTTTCTTCCCACTGTGCCGAGAGGTTCCAGTCGTCGGTGATGTCGTGGTCGTCGAAAATCATCAGGCAGGGCAGGTGGGCCATCACCCGCGCCACCTGGTCGAGGTTGTCGGCAAACGCCTGGATCAATGGCAGCTCTTGCCGGTAACGGGCCTGGCGCTGGTCGGTAAGACCGGTGGGCATGTCCAGGTTCACCAGTTGCCAAGGCACCGGTGACCACACCAGCAGGTACATGGCCATGACCTCGGCGAAGGTCACCAAGTGGTTGTCGGCGTTGCTGGACGAGAAAATCGGCTTGCGCTTGCCGCCGAAAAAGCGCTCGCGCAAGGTGTCGTTGTGTTCCTGCGCCGGCAGCAGGTCGGCGCGGTGGTAGTAACTGGCCGGGTGTTGGTACAGCGCCTGGCTATCCGGCACCACCGCACCCTCCAGCTGCTCGTCGAACAGGCCCAGGCGCGCGATCAGGGTATGGATGGCGCGCAGCATGGGGCCGGCGACATCGTCGGCGTACACTTGGTCGCCGGTCATCAGCAGCACGGCCGGGCGGTCTTCGGGCTTTGTGCAGGCCTTGAGCAGGCGATCGGCGCACAACAGGCCATCGGCAGCGGGGTGGTGCGGCTTACGGCAGGAACCGTGCAGCAAGTGGTCGAGGCGGTCGCGCAGCACCAGGCTTGGGCGCTGGGTGCCGGGGTAGAGCAAGTGTGGCGCCCAACTGGCGATGCCTTGACCGTTGATCATCAGATCGTAGTCAAGCAGCTGGTTGCAGGGCAGGGGATTTGCGAAGTGGATATCCAGCAGGTGAATGAAGGCCTGTTGGCCGACCGGGAGAACCTGGCAATCGACCTGGGCCTCGCCTGCGGGGCAGATGAAATCGGGTTGCAGCGGTTGGGTGGCGACCAGCCAGATGGCCAGGCGCTGAGGCTCCAGGCGGCGCAGTACCGGGCCGGCGAGCACGAGGGGCAATGGGGTAGAGGGGGTCATCGACAGCTCGGGTGGCTATGCGGGCCTCTTTGCGGGCAAGCCCGCGAAAAAGCCCTGGAATTCAGTACACAACTAAAACAGGGCAAAACAAAACGGGCGGAAAATGCTTAACACCTCCCGCCCGTCAGGCAAACCCGAACTGTATCAGGCCTTTTCAGCCATTAACTTCTCCAGCTTTTCCTGGTCCCGCGCAAACTGGCGGATACCTTCGGCCAACTTCTCGGTGCCCATGGCATCTTCGTTCATCGCCCAGCGGAACTGGCTTTCATTCAGCTGCTGCTTGGGTTCACCCGCATTGCCAGGCTTGAGCACGCGCGGCAGCTCACCCTGGTCATCGCTCAACTGCTGCAACAGCTCAGGGCTGATTGTCAGGCGGTCGCAACCGGCCAGTTGTTCGATCTGGCCGATATTGCGGAAGCTGGCGCCCATGACCACGGTGTCGTAGCCATTGGCCTTGTAGTAGTCGTAGATGCGCGTGACCGACTGCACACCAGGGTCTTCGGCGCCCACGTATTCCTTGCCGGTGCTCTTCTTGTACCAGTCGTAAATACGGCCCACGAACGGCGAAATCAGGAACACCCCGGCATCGGCGCAGGCTTGTGCCTGGGCGAAGGAGAACAGCAGGGTTAGGTTGGTCTGGATGCCTTCCTTCTCCAGCTTTTCGGCGGCGCGAATGCCTTCCCAGGTGGAGGCCAGCTTGATCAGCACACGGTCACGGCCAACCCCGGCCGCTTCGTACAGCTCGATCAGCTTGCGCGCCTTGGCCAGCAGGGCCGGCTCATCGAACGACAGGCGCGCATCCACTTCAGTGGAGATACGCCCCGGGATGACCTTGAGAATGCCCGAGCCCACGGCCACTGCGAACTTGTCGCAAGCCAGGTCGACATTGCCCTTGGCATCGGCCTTCACCTGCGTGAGCAGATCGGCATAGCCCGGGATGGCGGCGGCCTTGAGCAGTAGCGACGGGTTGGTGGTGGCATCGACCGGCTTCAGGCGGGTGATGGCATCCAGGTCCCCGGTGTCGGCGACCACGGTGGTGAACTGCTTGAGTTGTTCCAGCTTGGAGGTCATGGGCGTGCTCTGTCCTGTGCAATGACTCGACATTACCCGAGCCCCGACGGCCGCTCAAGGGCCGTCGAAACCATGCAGGCAAGCGGTGGAAGCAGGCTTGCCCGCGAAGGGCGGTGCGAAAGGTGAAGATTCGAGTCGCAAGCCGGCCCGAGGTTCCCAATCCCGCCTTGTCACCGCCCTTGCAACAACTCGACTGCCTGATCAAACACCGCCAACGGCTCAGCGGCCTTGTGAATATCCGCCGACAGCAATTGGCGGAAGCGCCGTGCGCCCTTGAACCCCTGCGCCAACCCTAGAATGTGCCGGGTAACGTGATGTATCGCGCCACCACTTGCCATATGCGCCACGATGTAAGGGCGCAGCTGTGCCAGTGCCTCGCTACGGCTGACCACCGGCGCCGCGCTGCCAAACAGCTGCTGGTCTACCTCGGCCAGCAGGTAAGGGTTGTGATATGCCTCACGCCCTAGCATCACGCCATCGAAGGTTTCAAGGTGCGCCTGGCATTCGGCCAGGGTCTTGATCCCGCCGTTGAGCACGATCTCCAGGTCCGGGAAGTCGGCCTTCAACTGCGCTGCCACGTCATAGCGCAGCGGCGGGATTTCGCGGTTCTCCTTCGGCGACAGCCCCTCCAGGATCGCGATGCGCGCATGCACGGTAAAACTCCGGCAGCCGGCCTCTCGCACCTGCCCAACGAAGTCGCACAGTTCGGCGTAGCTGTCGCGGCCATTGATGCCAATGCGGTGCTTGACCGTCACCGGCGTCGACACCGCATCACGCATGGCCTTCACGCAATCGGCCACCAGCGCCGGGTGTGCCATCAGGCAAGCGCCGATCATGTTGTTCTGCACCCGGTCGCTCGGGCAGCCGACGTTGAGGTTGACCTCGTCGTAGCCGGCCTCCTCGGCCAGGCGCGCGCAGGCAGCCAGGTCGGCGGGCACACTACCGCCCAGTTGCAGGGCCAGCGGGTGTTCGGAGACGTCGTGGCGCAGGAAGCGGTGGGCGTCGTTGTGGAGGAGGGCGCCGGTGGTGACCATCTCGGTGTAGAGCAGGGTTTGGCTGGAGAGCAGGCGCAGGAAGAAGCGGCAGTGGCGGTCTGTCCAGTCCATCATAGGTGCAACGCTGAAGCGGCGTGACGGCTCAGGGCGCGTGTTTTGTGGCTTTGAGGCTGATTCTAGGGGCATTCTGGTCTACGCATTTTGTACCATTTTTCGGGGTTTTTGGGCGTTTTTGGAGTGACGGTGGTACGATGTACCACCGTCAGCCACGCTTGTACCACCGAAAATCATGGCAACGATTAGAGCAAGGAAAAAGGCCGATGGAACGGTTAGCTATACCGTCCAGATCCGCCTCAAGAAAAAGGGTGTCCTAGTCTACCAAGAAGCCCAGACGTTCGCCCGTAAGCAGGCGGCGCAGGCCTGGGCGAAGCGACGAGAGACCGAGCTGGCTGAGCCAGGCGCAATCGAGCGCGCCAACCGTGGTGGGCATGCAGTCAAAGACATGATCGATCGTTACCTGGTGGAAGCCGAGAAAGCCCGGCCGCTGGGTAAGACGAAGCGGCAGACCCTCCTGGCTATCAAAAACAGTTACCTCGGGGAGGTGATCGACTCCGACATCTCTCAGCAGGTGCTGGTGGACTATGCCCTATGGCGTATGAGCCTTGAAGGCGGTGGCATCAAGCCGCAGACAGCCGGCAATGATCTGGCACACCTAGGTTCAGTTTTGTCGCTGGCCAGGGCGGCGTGGGAGTACGAGATCAATCCTCAAGCCATGCCCGACGCTCGCCTCGTGCTGAAGCGGCTCGGCTACAACATGAAAAGCCGGGAGCGGGATCGCCGGCCAACGCTCGAAGAACTCGACAAGGTGCTTAAGCATTTTTTCGAGATGCTCGCACGGCGTCCGACAGTCATACACATGCCGAAGGTCGTGGCCTTTGCCATTTTCTCTACGCGCCGTATGGACGAGATCGCTCGCATCATGTGGGAAGATCTGGATGAGCACCGCCAGGCGGTGAAAGTGCGTGACATGAAGAACCCCGGGCAGAAAATCGGCAACGATGTGTGGTGCCATCTGCCGGATGAGGCGTGGGCGATTGTGCAGAGCATGCCGCGTCAGTGTGCGGAGATCTTCCCCTACAACACCGACTCAATAGGCACGGCCTGGTCCAGGGCTTGCAAAATGGTTGGCGTGGAAGATCTGCATTTTCACGATTTACGTCACGAAGGTGTGAGCCGCCTGTTCGAAATGGATTGGGATATCCCGCGCGTATCGAGTGTTTCCGGTCATCGTGACTGGAATTCGCTGCGGCGTTACACCCATCTCAGGGGGCGTGGCGATCGATATATGGAATGGAGTTGGTTAGAGCGGATTATCCAAGACTCAGTCACCTTAGGCGCCCGGGTTCAGTAGTTGGCTGGGGTAGGCGCAGAATTGACCATCACCTGCACTCGCCTTGACGGGGCGCTTGCATGGGACTTGATTAGTGCAACGGATGTCTTGATCCGTATTAAGCGGCCATGATCTGCCCTGCGAGTACTATCGTCTTGGGGCGATCAGTCCAGCAGGAGTGGCTGTTCTCGATCCAAAGCGGCACTTGATCTAGGCAGCTCGCGGCCAAAAGCGGACGCTATTTATAGAAAAACAAAATAGGGAAATGTTGAGTATATGGCGGTATCTGAGAACTCTGAGTGGCGTTGGCTAGATGCGGTCAAAGAGCTGCTCAAAGAGCTGACTTCGCAAGTCCAAGGCAGTGAGTCAAAAGCGCTGTGTGATTCATTTCCTTTCTTGGACTCGGCCAATGAGTCCCTAGAAACTCTAGATTGGCTCATTAGCCACCTGCGGTTGCGCGATGCATATGTGATATCGCGAGTAATTTATGAAACGCTTCTAAATGCATGCTTCATCACCACTGATCCTCAAGTATTAGGGTTAAGAGCGCATACGCATGCTAAACAGAAAGCTCTTCGGGGCCTAGTGCGGGCCATTGAAGTTTCTGGCGAAAAAATATTTGAGCACCGGCCTGACGGTGTAGACGAACTCATGGGCATGCCATTGCATAAAAAATGGCTGGACGAGTTTACGTCCAAAACCGGAAGAGAAGTGACCTCGTGGACTCCTGAGAATGTATCAAAACGTCTGGACGTGATTAATGAGTCATTCGGTCAAAGTAAAAGTCGGGGTTTTGCATTTGGCCTTTTGCTGTATAGGCATTCGTCAGAAATAGCTCACGGTACTTTATTTGGTACTATGTTTTCATGGGGTGCGATGGAGGTTGGAAAACCTTTACCTGGCCCCAAAGACATGGCCATATTTAGAGAGAGGGAAATGCAGTACTTGATAAGGCTGCTTGCGTACTCTATCGAATCTGCAATAAGAATTATTTCAGCACTGCTTGGTGATGAAGCCTTGTCTGAAAGAGCAATACAAGCACGAGTCGATTACTACGGAGAGAAGAAAGGTCATGAGACCCCTTTCGATAGGCAGATTCGTTCGAATGTAGATGTTCACAACTGAACGCTATCGAGCTAATACGGACGCATCGAAAATTCCGGTTCGCACAATCACTGAATTGCAAGTGAGTATGAACAGGCTTGCCGAGATGTGTAAAGTTAAATGTGCCCCTAAATGGATGTATTAAGCATGACTGAAAAAACACAAATTGATAGTGTATTGCAAATGCACGAGGATTTCGACGATAAAACTATTGAGCTAATGTGGGGGCGCGCTTTATTTGTTTTTGACTCAAATGTACTGCTCGATCTTTATCGTCTGCCCGTAAATGCGAAAAATGAATTATTGAATGTCTTAAGGCATCCGAAGATAAAAGATAGGATATGGATTGGCTTTCAGGGTCTCCTTGAATTTCTAAATAATCGCCATGATATAATAGGTGATCAAAAAAGCAAGTTCGAAGAAGTTCGGGGTTTGTTGAATGATGCTAACGCTAACTATAAAGAATCCCTCAAAATTCTCATGGCAGGTTTGGAAAGGCTAAGGCTAAGCAAGAGGCACTCATTAATTGAGCCGGAAAAGTATATAACGTATGAAAAGATAAACTCAGGAATAGATTTTATCAATGATTTCTTGGGTGAGCTTGACAAGCTTGAAGAGAAGCAACCAGACGTTCATCAGGCAGACAATACAAAAGCACAAGTATTAGAGATATTTAGCGGAAAAGTTGGTGATGGATTTGACAAGGATGAGCTGTACAGGATCTACGACGAAGGAGAGGAGCGCTACAAGCAAGAAATACCGCCAGGATATAAGGATAAGGGGAAGAAGCACTTCTATGTCGTGAAAGATGTAGAGTATAAGTGTAAATTTGGTGATCTTGTTTTTTGGAAGGAAGTTATTCGCAAGGCTCGATCTGAGAGTATTGAGTATCTGATTCTAGTAACTGGTGATGTTAAGCCGGACTGGTGGTTTGAGAAAAGAGGTAAGAAGCTTGGTCCAAGAAAAGAGCTTCTCAACGAGATTTATTCTAGCGCTACCGAGCTAAAAGCGTTTCATATGTATGATACTTCAAATTTCTTACGTCGAGTGGGCGAAAGGTTTACAGTTGATGTAAGCGAGTCCACAATTTTCGAAGCTCAGAGCTTGATAGATTCAGAGCGCGAGCACGATTCATCTGAATGGGTAGATTTTTTTGAAATTTTGAAGCTTGTAGCCTCGAGTTTTGATAAGGTCATTCTTGTGCAGTCGCCTCGAATAACAATAAGCCCGAGTATCAAAATTCCCTTAAATAACTTATTTACTGCGCTGTGTGAGATAGTCCACAATGTCATATGTCATGGAGATAACAATCGGCTTCATATTGATTTGCTGGCGGATAATGGGTTCGAAGTAATCCAGTTTACAAACACGTATAGCGGACGAAGCCCCAGTGCTATCCTGCCTGACGATCACCATCTACAAAGCTCACTCACGGAACGCAGAACAGGCTTGGCGATGATTCGAAGCGTTCTGCGTCGTGAGGGAATAAGTATACGTACTTCGCACACTATGGATGAATACTGTTTGGAAATGCTCATTCCAAAGCCAATATTCAAATCATGAGGTCGAGTGGAGTGCTACGGCGTTAGATGTGTGTTTTGCATTGTCGGCCAAATGGTAGTGTAATATATGACTGGCACTCTTTTGAGTGCCGGTCTGCCTTGGAATTCAAATGGGCGCATTAGGAAAGCGAAGCATATTTAGGCCTTTACGAAAAGTGCATGCGCGACTTCGATCTTTCCTTGCGTTTTTAGCTTTGACTCGCCGTCAGTTCTTATTCAACTGCGTACACTCTTTGCGCGCAGCATCCCGCTGCTGGTCCAAGTAGAGAGCCAGATCTGCGATGTGTATGCCTCGGGCGCTCTTCTGGCTCGGTTCAAGTCTGGTGATAGGCAGCTTGATCTCCCCGGCCAGCACCTTACGTTGGAATACGAGCGGAGTGAGGTGTGTGAAGTAGTCGGCGCACACCTGTTCAAGCGAGATAATCGCCATGCCGTTGTACTGCGCCATCAAAACAAAGGCTGTGTTCACGCATGGCCCTCCTGCTCCAGCGAATTCGTCTCGGCGTTGCTGGGCCGAGCGGATTGCGGTGATAATAAGCGAACCGGTATGCGCTAGAATTCCGGTCGGCTCGCTTAAAATGCCTTATAGTCCTGTTTTTCGCTTGGGTAGGTCGCGATGGCATGAGGCTTTTTTTTCTGTTTGGAGTATTGCTGGGTGGGCTGTCGACGTTCTATTTGGCGTTGTTGCTGGTAGCTATAGAACCTAATCTTGGGATTTTAATAAACTCCAACGTTGTGTCGTTGCTAAAGGATGTAGTTGGTCCTGTTGCGGCAGGTTTTGGCGGTGCAATTGCTGGTGCGTATGCTGCTTACACTCTTCAAGAGTCGAAGGAAAAAGCTAGAAGTGATCGAGAGAGCGCGGGGGCGGTTTCTCGGGCAAGGCTTGTGCTAGTGCGATGCCTAAGTGAGCTTACCTCGTTAAAGAAGTATCATTTTTATCCTCATCGGGACGAGTCGCTCCGATTTGTTATGATAAATTTACTTCCCGAGGCTCCAGTTGTCGAAGCAAGTGTGTCTGACAAATTTATTGATGTTTTGGCTGACATAGGAGCTGGTCCGGCCTTGGATAGTGTTATGCTAAGTATTGCAAGATATAAAGCTTGTTTTGAAAACTTTTCAAGAAGAAATCAGAGTCTCCAAGAATTCCGCCAAGCTATGCAGGAAGGAAATTTTCACATTCGAGAGGAGGTAAGTGTAGAGAATATGGTCGAGGCCTATGGTGCCCCTAGATTGATGGCAATGTATAGAAATACTGAAGAGATAATTGTTGTTTTAGATGAGGCGATCGCCACCCTTAATGCCGCTATAGAGTTAACGACCAATGTGGTGTCTGATGGCTTTAAAGGAAGTGGGTTGCCTCAGTTGATGTTTAAAATCCATGATGCTCATTTGAAATTTTTGGAGCCTTTGCCGGCACCAAAAATTCAAGAGGAAGAGATGTATAAAGTTGTTTATGCTTGTGCGAAAGCTCACCAGCAAACCAATTGTTAGTTTGTATTGAGCATTTCATCAGTGGATATGCAGACCCCTTCAAGACCATCTGTGGTGGGGTGAAGGGGTTGCTGTTAAGGCGCGAATATCGTTGGGGGTCTGGGAGCTACGAACTTACTGGTGGTGTTTTTTAGATTTTATGTTCTTTTCTTGATTATCCTTTGCGCAAGCTTTGTGTTAGCTCTGAAAATACTTCATCGGGAAGTTGTGAGCTTAAATTGGCTAGTGCTGTTGTTGTGAATTGATATATATTTGCGCGCCATTTTACAGGGTCATCTTTTTCCTCTGTCGCTGCATCTCGTAGTTTCTTAAATTCTTCTTCCGTGAATGTTGAGTTGGTGATTTGTGAGATGTGGTGTTTGATGACTCTTAATGTTGATTCTTCTAAGCGGCTTACTAGCAAGTGAGCTTTAAGCGCTACTAGTGCTTGAGTTCGGCTTTTATCGGAGTGTGTGCTTAGCGCCATGAGTAGGTCGGCTGCGCTGCGGTATGTAGTACCAATGCTGGGTATTTCGTTCGTTAAACCGCATGTGCCGAATATGAAGCTAGATTGCTCTTTTGCACTGATGCTGGTTCCAGATTTCGGGTTCTTCTTCTTATATCGACTGGTTACAAAAGTACTTAGTAGTTGGGCTAGTACAGCAATTGCTGTTATACCTCCAATAATATAATCAAAGTTAGATTTTGCAGGTTTGTTGGTTATGTCGGTTGCAGTGATTCCTGGGGCTCTGGCAACGACTAGTGGCGCGGAGCCGCTATTTTGCTGTGTAGTGAGGAGTGATATTTTTACTGTGTCTTCAGGATTTAAAACGTCTGCGTTCAGTTCAAATGCCGATTTATTTCTGGTTTCACTAATTTTAACGCCAGCCGTCGCGTCTGCTGCTACTTCGCTAAGTTCTCCAGTTGGCAGGCTGATATGAATGAAGGCGTTTTTTATTTCCTTCGAACCTTTGTTGTTCACCTCCAATACGAAAATGCGTTTTGCACCTTCAGGGCTGCTAAAACTTGGGCCGCCGACGAGGGTGTAGACCATTTCTGGTGACTTGTTGGTAAGCCAGTAAGTGGCGAAACTGGCTGCTACGGTGAAGACACCAGTGAGACCGGCTGTAATAAGAGCAATTTTTACGGAGTCTTTCAATGTTCAAATCCACTTTGTCAGTGAAGGGTTTGGTCGGATGCGTCTTTGTTGAAGGGCCAGTTCGATAAAGTTAGCATAAAGTTGACTTGTAGGGGCTGGGATGCTGTTGCCTCTATGAGGGCGGTTGGTCCTGCTCGGCTTCCTTTGAGGGACCTTTTGCACGGGCAGATAGCATTTTGACCCTGAAGGTTGTCAAGAGAATCGCTGGTGCGCGGCGTTGTCAACAAGGATCTGTACAAGCTCAGCGTCAGGGCGAAGTGAATCTGTGGGGCATAAATGGTGCAAACCGTACGCTATTTCATGCCGATCAATGCTCATGCATACGTCGAATCCTTGGTATGGAAAGGCGCACGATTCGCATATTCGGAGTCTTGGGCGCTCACAACCAGCGTTTGCTAAGTGTCACAAGCAAAGCCATTGGGGTAGATCGGTCTTGCCTGGTTTTCTATAAGGAGACATCATCTGGCGATGAGCTCCCATGCGAGGAAACCCAATGGTTACCGCTGATCTGATTGCCATTCTCCGAGCGCAAATCGCTACTGCTCGGCGGAACGGCTTATCCGAGGTTTCGCTTGATAGCTTTTCGAAGCTAATCGACATCATCGAGACGGATAACCAGAATTCCCCGGATGGGGTTGACCGATCACAGGAGGCGCTTGAGAGATTCAAGTCAGTCTTGGGGGATTGGCAAAACAACAATCAGCGCGATCACGAGACCCGCTTAGAAATGCTGCGCGCGACAATCAGCACCTCACACCTTGCTATTAAGAGTGCGTTGCTCATCAACGGTGGCGCGGCCGTCGCGTTTTTGGCATTCCTCGGTACGGCTTGGTCAAGATTTCCGAGTGCCGCCGTTAAGGAGCTTTTAGCCGGGTCACTTGGACACTTCATCTGGGGCGTAATGTTAACTGGCATAGGCGCTGGCTTGGCCTACATCTGCCAAGCTGCGTTCGGAGGTGATCTCGGGAAATATGGCGAAAAGATCGCCGAACCGCTCCGGTGGGGGGCGACCCTGTTGGTCTTGGGTTCCTTCGTCCTGTTTTATCTCGGGTGCAGCGCGGTGATTAAGGCGTTTGTGATGGCTGGTTAATGGTAGCGAGGTGGGTGGGTTCTGTCTGCGGCGAAAAATTTTTGATCCGTCACTGGCTGAGTCATCGCTCACGCCCGTAGGCGTACTATCCCCGATGAGATTGCTTCAGCGTGGCTATCGAGGGTCTCTGAGGCGGCCATGACGTTTTCATGTATGTGGACTGTTCAACCCGGACGAAGCTAAATATGCCAAGGAAGCCCTGGTGGAGCTGCCATATCCCATCAGCGGCACGCTGCTGCTAACCCAGGCAGCCACCAGGCTGTGAAGCAGGTCTGACGGCCGGGTTTTCGCTACAGCAAGGCCGAGGTGCTGTTGATGGATCTGCGGCAGCCGGGGGAGTTCACCGATGATCTGTTCGCTGTGACGCAGTCGGTGCCTAGTGATCGGCTGATGTCGTTGATGGACGAGAGCAATGGCACGTTCGGCCGGGGGACGATGCGCACGGCCAGCGTCTCCCGCACCCCCCCGATTGGGGGATGCGCCGCGAATTGATGAGCCGCTCTTATACCACGCGTATCGATCAGCTAAGGCGGGTGAGGTGACCCAGGCAGTTCAGGTGAATCGAGTTCTGGATGGCTTCGTAGCCTATGGGGAAAACATTAGTCGCCAACTGCATGACCGCTCATGCCCTTAAGAACCGGATCCCGTACGAGATCGCGTCAGCATTGGTATCGAGTGTCGCCAAGGCGCTCATGACGTTTTCGTGGATATGGGTCGAGCCGCGATGACTCACCCATAGCGAGAGTTCCTCAAGTGCTGCTCTAATGGCGACTTGATTCAGAAGCAACAGCTCGAGCGTGTCGGCTGTAATAAGGGGCTTTTCATCCATGAGTGTGCTCCAGTGGTGAGGAATTGTAGGAAAATTTAGGTTAAATCCCAAGACATATTAGGCTCAAGATGGTCCATGAGCTGACGGGATAATAGCCGATTTTGCTGGGCTATAGCGGTCTGCTGGCATACAAAAGCCCCTGAAGCACATCGCGAATGGGCTTGAGAGGCGTTCCTTGCAAATGGGTTGTGCTTGCGAAGTCGCTTAAAGCTAGGGTTTACTGTGTTTTTTTAGATCTTCTCCCGAATATTTTCTTTTTCTTGGCCTGTACGCTAACAATCTGAGTTGCGCGTTCTACTTGGCGAGAAAAATCGAGTTCGATCTCTCGAAGTCTTTCGCGGAAAAAATCTTCTCCCACATAAGCTATGATTTTCTTGAGCGGGACATAAAAAATATCAGATGTTTCTGCTGAGTCTTTGGCTTGTGGGGCTAATTCTTTTATAGCTTCTTCTTTTCCGTCAAGTACCTTGCCGAGTGGCAGGAAGACTGATTGTTGAATATGTTGCGCCCATTCATTGTTTGAAATATCTTTAGTCCTCCAGCCTCCGAAACCGATTTCAGGTACTAGTGCGACGCTGGCATTTTTTATTCTCGTTGAGATGGCTTTGTATAATCCATCCTTGCCGGTTGCATTTATTGCTTCATTCAGCCAGTCGATGTGTTCAGGTGCATTTAGCAGTATATAATATTTCGAGTATCGATATTGGTCTGCTTCTGCTAGGAATGCAATTGTGTGTTTCCAAGTTGAATGGTTTTGAGATGCTTCTGCGTAAAAGTCTTCGGCCAAATCCTCTTCGTCATGAATGATGAAGGCGGCTGCAAAGTAATCGAGAATGCTTTTGTGAAGAAAGGAGGTAAGGTCTATACCTTCTTCAAGCATGAGGCAGGCAACCTTTACAATATCTTTGCGGAAGTTGTCAACGTCGCAGTTATATCCGTCGCAGTATTCAATGGCTTGCTCAAATGCTTCGTTGAAGTCTGCTCGATTTATGGTTCGTCCATGCCCATTTTGAATTACGGCGAAACAGAATGCTTCAAAAAGCTTCTGGAGTTTTGTTTCAGAGAGGCCGCTGAAATGTTGGCGTGAAAATCCAGCTTTTAAACTGTCGTGTCGCGTAAAAACCACATGGAATAGTTTTTCGAAAAACTCTTTTAGCGTAGAGGGTATTTCTTGCTCTGACTCGTATACCCAGACCACAAGCGTAAGCATCAAAGGTGTGCTAATTAGTTCTTTGACAGATGCGCTAGATGTTGAGATTGCAGAGTACACGCTTTCTTTTTTTACGGAGTCTAAATTTAGCTTTGAAAGGAATGGTGGGTAGTCTGAGTCTTTAAGTGGGCTTAGGTCATATACGTCAAAGCCAACTACCTGCTGCACCCCGCTGAGAGGGCGTGAAGATACAATAATCTTCGTCTTTGGGTACAGCTTCTGAAGCTTATCGATCTCTAACAAAGCTTTTTTTACATAGCTGTCGGGAATTTCATCGAAGCCATCCAGTAGAAGTACAATATGCCCTTTTGCGGCAAGATGTTTTATGCTCGCTGCGTTTGCGGTTAATCCGAGAAATTCAAGAGTGTCCTGTATGGATTGCTGGATTGAGTAGTCGTTATTGACTTTCTGGAGTTCAATGAAGACCGGGATATAGTTTTTTGCGCCTGGTGTGATTGCTGAGCAGGCTAGGTGACGCATGAAAATTGATTTTCCCTGGCCAACGATGCCCTGAATTACAAGATTGCCAGGTGGTAGTTGTTCGATTGAGTCTACATCTTGGATGTGTTGTCTATTAATGATTTTTGAAGGATAATAAAAGTCTTTGATGAATATGTCTTTCCCACCTGACCATATTGTTTTGACAATTCCGGTTTTCAATAGCGCGGTTGCCACCTCCTCTTGATTTTGTGTGTTGGCCCAATTGGTGAAGTTCTCTTTAATGGACTTGCCAGCTGTTTTAGCTGCTAGTGCCATTAAAGGACCTACTGCGCGAATGGCGCCTGCAGTGACCGATGCTGATAAGATCATGTAAATTCCTTTTCTTGGGGCTTTGAGGTTAGGATTTGCGTTTTTGTATACCGCAGAAGTCTGTCCTGCGGTGAGGGTCAGCGCGCAATGTCGTGATCGCATTGCTCTACGGTCGGTGGTGCTGAGCTCTATAAAGAGTAAAAGCGGTGGTACAGAATTGGTACGGAGCGTACACGTCTATCCTGGAAGCCTCATAGGATAGGACCTGCGAAAAAGACTGCCCCAATCCATTATCGGCGCAACACTGAACCGTCGGAACGGTTCCGCACATTGAGTTTCAGCTAATTCTTGAGGCATCTGGGGCACGTGTCTGATACCCGGCGTGGTTGCCCGACGCCGGGGAGATTTGGGGAATGGGCATAGTCTACCAATTCGGCCTGCCATGCGTCTGGCCCTGTGATGACTGGCGTTGCCCGCTGCCCACGGCCAGACTTACTTCAACGGCACATAAACATCCGTCTCCCACTGCTCCAGCGGCGTTTCCGGGTACACACTCAGGTACTGAAAGAACAACGGATGATCCCGCAGCTCTTCATGACTCGAAGGCAACCAGTCCCGATAAAGCGGATAAATGGTCTCACCAATGTAGTCAGGCGAGCCGGTATGCCGAATCACGGCACAACGCCCCGCCGGGATGACCCGTTCGTGCACGCCGAAATCATTGGGCTTTACGGCCTCGCCCAGCTCGCCACAAACAGCGAAGCGAAAGGCGTGGGCGGGGGTGGTGTCGGGGTTGTCGTAGGGGATGCCGAAGGTGCGGCTGGTCGCCACTGGCGACTGCCCGCTGTGCATGCGCCATTGGCGAAAGCGCGCGACGCTTTCGCCGACCAGGCTTGGCGCCCCTCGGTGTTCAAGCGCGGCCACGCGGGTTTCGGCGAAATCCACGATACGGATCTGCATGGTGATACTCCTGGTTAAGTGAGGCACAACGAACACCGCACTCCAGGCCTGCCAGTTCGGCGCTTTGGCAAAAACGCTCGGCGCCATGCCGAACGCACGCTTGAACGCCCTGGAAAAGGCTTCGGGGCTTTCGAAGCCGGCGCCGAATGCGGCTTCCAGTACGGGCGTTGTGGGCGAGGCGACCAGTTGATGCGCCGCACGTCGAAGCCTCATCAGTTGCACATACCGTGTAACCGGAACGCCCATGTATGCCGTGAATTGCCGATGAAAGTGATACGCCGAGAAGTTGGCGATGCGGCTCAGGGCATTCACCGACAGGTCGCCTTCAAGGTGGCTGTCGATATAGGCAAGCACGGCTTCGAACCGTTTTGCGTAGGTAGGGTTGTGCTGTGAGTCAGTCAACGAACGGAATCTCCGGAAGGTGCGGTGAGCGCTAGCATCCGTTGTTCAGGCATCGAAGTGCCTAGCCGTGATTGCTCAATCAAGAATACGTTTGACCATGCCATGGAGGGCGCCCGTGTTCGCGGGTTTAATGCAATGCCGACCCGTTAGGCAAATTGGGCCGCAACGCGGCCCTTTGAACGCTGGCTGACAGGTGGATCAATCCACACGCACGAACTCGTTCTTGGCCATGTCGCTGCCGCCAACGGCTTCCAGGCGCTTGCCGCCCTCCAGTACCCGCACGTTGATCAGTGCAAGCCCGTCCTTGTTGCGCGCAGTGACCACATCATCCTTGCGCTCCCATTCTTCAACCTTGACCTTGCTGCCGTTGGCGATGATGTAGTCCTTGGAGAACTCCCATTTCTGCTTGGGGCTTTTGAAACCCATCACAGTGGTGGTCGCTTCGTAAGTCCCTTCCAGTGCGTCGTTGCCGCAGCCGGCCAGAACAAAGAATGGCAACGCCGCGAGCACGTATTTGAATGTACGCATGAGATTTCCTTATCGGTTCGTTTGTGATCAAGAGGCATCATGAAGACGCCGATCCATGGGCATTCGCACCGGGTGTGGGGTGCCCGGCGGGACTATACAGACCGGGCGCGATCATCAAAGTTGCACCCCTAAGGGCAATTGCTACCGCGCTTTTGGTATCGCCCTGGCAGTGCTGCCGTGAGTTTCAGTCAGCACTACAGGCTGTGTACCAGGGGGCAGCAGAGTCGACATGAAGGTGTTTCTGCTTTTTGGGCAGAAACGGTGTATCAAGCGTGCCCAGCGCGATCGAAACCCAATCGGCAAACTCGCCCTGGGAACGTGACCAGAACAGGCTAGAGCCGCACTCGGCGCAAAACTCGCGCACTACTGTGGGTGAGGAGGCAAAGGCCTTGAGGCTGGCAGCGCCGCGCAGTATTCGCAGCCCGCTGCGTGGAACGCTGCCATATGAGGCGAAGGCGGCCCCGTGGCTTTTGCGGCACTGGCTGCAGTGGCAATGGCTCACTGCCTTGGGTGGGGTAAGTAACAGGTAACTGACCGCTGCGCACAGGCAGCTTCCTTGATAGGCCTCTTTCACTGGCGCTTCCGTGCAGGTGGGAAGCGCCAGCGTAACTGCCCCGGCTTGATCCGTCGACTGGCCAGGGCGGCCTGTTGGCAGCTTTTCAGTGCTGCGCGCTATCCACCGCAATGCTTTCACCGGAAACGTCGGCATGCCTGGCACTGCGATCGGCAATGGCGTAATGAATCAACCCGCCCAAACCGGCGCCGAAGAACCACGAGAACTGCGACAGCATGTCGAACGCCGGCACCAGCGCCAGCACGATGGCGATCAGCGCAGCGGGGATGAACGCCGCTACGGCGCGCAGGTTGACCCCGCCCTTGTAGTGGTAGGCGGCCTCGGTGCTTTCGCTGTACAGCTGCGGCAGGTTCACCCGGCTGCGACGCACCAGGTAGTAGTCGGTGACGATGATGCCGTACAGCGGGCCGAGCAGGGCGCCCAGGCCGCCGAGGAAATACACGATTACGGACGGGCTGTTGTACAGGTGCCAAGGCAGGATCACCACCGCGATGCCGGCGCTGAGCAGGCCCGCGCGGCGGAAGTTCAGCAGGTTCGGGGCCAGGTTGGCGAGCACGTAGGCCGGGGCGACGAAATTGGCCATGATGTTCACCGCCACGGTGACGATCAGGAAGGCCAGGCAGGCCAGCACCAAACCGGCGGTGCTGGGGATGGCGGCGACGATTTCGGTGGGGCCCTGCACCAGCTTGCCGTCGATGCTGAACTGCGCACCGGCGAGTACCACGGCAATCAGCGCGAAGCCGAGCATGTTCACGGGCAGGCCCCAGAAGTTGCCCACGCTGATGGTGCGCCGGTCTGGGCAGTTGCGGGTGAAGTCGCAGAAGTTGAGGATCATGGTGCCGTACAGTGAGACCCACAGGGCGGCGGCCCCGAGCACTTTCAGCCACAGGGTCGAGCCGGTCGGTGCGTTGCCGCTGGACCAGGCAATCGACAAGCCACTGCGCCAGTACATCCAGCCCGCCAGGCAGGCGAATGCGACCAGGATGATCGGCCCGGTGATGGACTCGAAGCGGCGTACCATCTCCATGCCGTAGGCGAAGATCGCCACCTGCACGCACCAGATGCCGAGGAAGGTGACCCAACCCAGTGTCGACAGGCCAAGGATTGCGTTCTGATCGTAGGCCTTGAGGTCTGGCACGATGGCGGTGAGCAGCACACGCAGCACTACCGAGGCGAGGTACGTCTGGATACCGAACCAGGCAATGGCGATCACCGCGCGGATCAGGGCCGGGATCTGTGCACCGTGGATGCCGAAGCTGATCCGGCACAGCACAGGGTAGGGCAGGCCGGTTTTCTGGCCCATGTAGCCGGACAGGTTCATCAGGCCGTAAATCACCAGCGCGCCGAGGGCGAAGGCGCCAAGGATTTGCGCGCCGCTCATGCCCAGGGCGAACAGGCCGATGGCGAAGGAGTAGTTGGCGATGTTGTGCACATCGTTGGTCCACAGCGCAAACAGGCTGTAGCGCCCCCAGGTGCGATTTGCCGCGCGGGTTGGCGCGAGGTCGGCGCTGTACAGGCGCGGGCTCAATGCCAGCTGAACGGGGTCGGCCGTTTCGACCGGTAGCGCGTCAGGGTGGCCAACATCGGAACGTGAAATCGACGCCATCGGAACTCCATGATGGTTGTGTACTTTTATTGTTGGATTTGTATACAAACAAGATTCGTACCAACCCGCAGGTTTCATGGGATTTGCCGTTTTCTCGACGTTTTGCTGCCTTTTGCTGCGATGGATCGGGCCTTGAAGTGGGAAGTTCGTGCACATTCGTGTGTGCAATTGTTACCGCTGGCGCAGGTTGACGCAGTGAACGGCTGGCTTTGCGGGGCGTGTTCCGACTAAGCTGGGGGCAGTGTTCCAAGGGGGCAATTCGATGTTGCATGTATCGCTCGGACTGGGTCTGTTAATGGCCGTCGCCTTGGTCGAAGCGGCTCCCCTGCAGGTCCCCACCCCGGCCCAACTCAGGAGCCAGCTCGACAGCCTCAAGCCTGGGCAGTTTCTCTGGTACCCGCAGGTCTCGCCGGTGGGGCCGGTGACTGTCGTGGTCAGCCTTACCGAGCAACGTGCCTATGTGTACCGTAACGGCATCGCCATCGGCGTCAGCACCGTGAGCAGCGGCAAGCCAGGCCGGGAAACCCCCACCGGGGTATTCAGCATTCTGCAGAAAAAGGTCGAGCATAAATCCAGCCTCTACAACAGTGCGCCGATGCCCTACATGGAGCGCCTGACCTGGGACGGCATTGCCCTGCACGCTGGCCACCTCCCGGGGTACCCCGCCTCGCATGGTTGCGTGCGGCTGCCCATGGACTTTGCCAAGAAGCTGTACGAAGTGACCGGTTTCAGTTCGACCACGGTCATCGTGTCCGACACCCACAGTGCACCGGTGGAGGTCTACCACCCCGGGGTGCTGGCGCCCACGGTCAGCGATGGCAAAGCCCAAGGCCCGTTGGTATTGAGCAATCAACAGTTCTGGAACGACCCCGACCCGACGGCGGGGCCGCTGTCGATCCTGATCAGCCGCGCCGACTTGCGGGCGTATGTGTTTCGCGGTGGCCAGCTGGTCGGCTCGGCACCGGCGCTTTCGCTTGAAAGCAGCCAGCATCGCAGTGGCATGGCGGTGTATTCCCTGCTGCAAAAGCCATCCGCCCCGGCACTCGATGGCGCGCTGCCCTTGCATTGGTCGGTGGTGGGCCTGAGCAACCCGGAGTACGGGAACACGCCCTATGAACAATTGGGCCAATTGAGCATCAACCCGGAATTCCGCCGCCATTTACGGGCGGCGATGGACGTTGGCACGATGCTGGTGATCACCGACTGGGCATCCACCCGGGATACCCGCAGCAATGGACAATTCACGGTAATCAGCACCGAAGGCAGTGAAGACGTTAAACCATTGGTCAAGAAATGATCGGCAATGCTGCAGGAATCAAGCAAAGTAGCCGCTTTTGGCTGCAATCACGGCAACAACGGCCAGGTTTTCATCAGGGTAATCCATGTCGATCTTCAAACCATTGCGGGGAGCCGCGCGGCTCTCGTTGGCCAGTATTGGCCTGTTTTTTCTCAGCGCCTGGCAAGCCGCCCACGCGCAACCTCTGCCGAGTGCCGCCGAGCTGCAGCAGTTGGCACCGAGCGCCAGCCTCTCGACCCTGGCCTTGGCACTCACCGCCTATGCATGCGCCAGCCACAGCGATGCGGACAAGTTGCTGACGGTGATCGATTACTCCAAGGCCTCGCGTGATAAACGCTTGTGGGTGTTCGACCTGCGTGCCAGGAAGCTGTTGTTCGAGGAATGGGTCGCCCATGGCAAGAACAGCGGCGCCGATGTACCGACTGCGTTTTCCAACGCGCCGAACAGCTACCAGTCGTCTATCGGCCTGTATGAGACCGGCCAGACCTACAGTGGCAAGCACGGCCGCTCGCTGCGCCTGCAGGGGCTGGAACCGGGGTTCAATGACAACAGCATGTCGCGGGCGATTGTGATGCATGCCGCCGCGTACGCCGACCCCAAGGTGGTGCCTGGCCTCGGTCGTCTGGGGCGCAGCCAGGGGTGCCCGGCTGTGCGACCGGCCATTGCCGGCAAGCTGATCGAGACGCTGCAACGCGGTAGCTATGTGTTCGCCTATTACCCCCAACAGGACTGGCTGAAAACATCGCGTTTTCTTAACCCCCAGAGCTGCCCGCTGGCGAATCAGTCGATTGCCAGCAAGTAGGGGAAGTGGCGGGCCAACCCTGTCCGTCCAGCGTAATGAGCTGCATGAGCCCCTAAACGCTACGTGTCACACCGCCATCAACCCTGATGTTCTGCCCCGTGATGTAGGCCGCGCCGTCGCTGGCAAGAAACGCAATGGTGGCGGCGATTTCCTCGCTGGTGCCATAACGCTTGAGCGGCACGCTGTCGCGGCGTTGTTCGGTGGCTGGCAGGCTGTCGATCCAGCCGGGCAGGACATTGTTGATCCGCACGTTATCCCCGGCGAAGTTGTCGGCGAAGATCTTGGTGAATGCGGCCAGGCCCGAGCGGAAAACGGCAGACGTCGGGAACAGTTCGCTCGGCTCGAACGCCCAGGCGGTGGAAATGTTGATGATAACGCCACCCTTCTGGCGCTGCATGAAAGGCGTTACCAGACGCGTCGGGCGAATGGCATTGAGCAGGTAGGTGTCCATGCCCTTGTGCCAGTCCTCGTCGCTGATCTCCAGGATCGGCGCGCGCGGCCCATGGCCGGCGCTATTGACCAGCACGTCGATACGGCCCCATTTTTCCACCACGGCGTCGACCAGGCGTTGCAAGTCTTCGACCGACTGGTTGCTGCCGGTTACACCAATGCCGCCAAGCTCGGCAGCCAGCGCCTCACCCTTGCCCGATGAAGAAAGGATGCCAACCTTGAACCCGTCAGCGGCCAGGCGACGTGCTGCTGCAGCGCCCATGCCGCTACCGCCGGCGGTAATAATCGCAACTTTTTCTACTGACATGCTGCCTCCAGAACTGAAACGGCTGATTGCTTAGGTGCACTTACCTTAGCAGTAGCCCCAGTGGCGAGGGAGGCAGGCAAACTTTACCGTGACAGTAGATTAACTATTGCAAGCCTGCTGCCTTAGCCAGTGTTGAACCACGTCAAGCGCCTCAGGCTGCTGCAGCTTGCGCGGCCACACCAGGTAGAACGACTTGTCCAGCCGGAGCGGCTGGTCGAAGACCTGAATCAGCCTGCCTGCGGAAATGTCGTCACCGACGAATGCCAGGCTGGCCAACGCAATGCCCTGACCACTGATGGCGGCATCAATAGCCAATGAAGTCTGGTTGAACCGCAGGTTTCTGGCGGTCGGTTGGGCGTGGCGCGGGAACACGGCCGCAAGGTACCTGGGCCAGAAGTCATGGGCATCGTGAAGCATGATGAACGCTTGCAGCTGCTCGAAGCAGGTGGGGATGTTGGTGCCCTCGAACAACGCTGGGCTGGCCACGGCGACGATGTGCTGCTCCATCAACAGTTCGCTGTTCAACCCCGCGCCAATTTCGGGCTTTCCATAGCGCACCGCGATATCCACGCCGTCGGTACTGAAGTGAGACAGCCGATCGGTGGCCAGCACCCGCAGATCGATGTCCGGGTGGCTTTGCGCAAAGTTGCCGAGCCTGGGAATAAGCCATTTCGAGGCAAAGGTGGGGGTAACGCTGACCGTCAGGTGAGACGTCTGCGGGCGCAACAGGCGGGTTGCCTCATCGATCATCACCAAGGCACTGCGAATGCTGCCGCTATAACCCAGGCCCGCATCGGTCAGAGCCAGGCCCCGGGGCAGGCGCTCGAACAAACGAAGGTTCAGGCTTGCTTCCAGCCCGCGTATCTGCTGAGCAACGGCTGCCTGGGTCACCCCCAGCTCCTCGGCAGCCAAGCGGAAGTTGAGGTGGCGGGCAACCACTTCAAACACACGTAGCGCGTTGAGTGAGGGTAAGTCAGAGAAACCGTTTGGCATGACGATGGAGGTGGCCGGGCTGCAAAGATTCAATGCCGAGGCTACTCCCTGAGCACCATTAAAGAAACCCACGCTACCGCAGCCAATCCAGCGCCGTTTCCCTTAAGCCACGCCGTTATCGGCTGCACATTTGCATCGCTGTGCTTGACTCGTGAATTTTTTCATGTAATTTTTCATGAAAAATAACTCTAAAAATTTCACGGCAGTCCGAAACGATGAAGATGCACGAAGAGGTTGAAGCCCTCGCGATCCTTATTCACGACCTGCGCAAATTCAAGAATCTGACCCTGGGTGAGCTGGCCGAGCGTATCAACCGCTCGGTTGGGTTCCTCTCTCAGGTCGAACGCGGTGTTTCGCGCCCGACCGTGGCCGACCTCACCGCAATCAGCGAAGCGCTCGGCGTGTCGACCGCGTACTTCTACAACCTGAACAAGCCCCGCAGCATCGGCTGGGTCACGCGCCCCCACGAGCGGCGCACGCTGTACCTGGAGTCGGGCATCACCGATGTGCTGGCGTCGCCCACCATCGCCGGCGCCTTCTCCATGCTCGACAGCCATCTCGAACCCGGCGCCACCAGTGGCGAGGCGTACCTGAGCGACCGTTCCGAGCAGGGCTGCTTCGTGCTCGAAGGTGAGCTCACGGTATGGCTGGACCAAGGCGAGGCCGTGACCCTGCAGGCCAACGACTGCTTCCAGCTGCAACCCCACGCGCAGTTCCGTTACGCCAACCTGACGGCAAAACCCACCCGCGTGCTCTGGGTCTTCAATTGAATTCGTTCAACTCACAAGGATAAGAAGATGAGTGTCATCTTTCCGGATCTGCTGACTGAAGTGCGCGCGTTCCGGGCGCAGCACCCGGCCATACGTTATGTCGACCTGATTGCGCTGGATATCCCCGGGCACTTCTACGGCAAGCGTTACCCCATGGACATGCTGGAAAAGGTCGCCGCCGGCGCCCCTCTGAAGCTGCCACAGAACTGCGTGCTGCTCGGTACCCAGGGTGGGCTCTACCCGATTGGTGACTACTGCTTCGCCGACGGCGACCCGGACGCCGCCCGGCGCCTGGTGCCCGGCACCCTGAAACCGGTGCGCTGGGAAAAGGAAGCGATCGCCCAGATGCTGATTACCTCCGACGGCACCGCCCAGCCGATCGAGTTCGAGCCCCGTGAGGTGCTGGCCCGCGTTATCGAACGCCTGGCCAAGCGTGGCATTCGCCCGGTGGTGGCGTTTGAGCTGGAGTTCTACCTGTTCGACCGTCAGCTGGATAACGGCCTGCCGCAGTACCCACGTGACACGGCGACCGGGGATGAAGACGATCAGCCGAACATGCACATCGAGCGGCTGTCGCGTTTCTCGTCAGTGCTGCACGAAATGGTGGATGGCGCCAACGAGCAGGGTGTGCCAGCGAACGTCATCACGGCGGAGCTGGGCCCAGGCCAGTTCGAGATCAACTTCTCCCACAGCGACGATGCCCTGAGTGCGGCGGACTGGTCGGCGCTGTTTTGCCGCAGTACCCGGGGTATCGCGATGAAGCACGGCTACCGTGCCAGCTTCATGAGCAAGCCGTACCTGGATGCACCAGGCAGCGGCATGCATGTGCACGTCAGCTTGTACGACAGCGCTGGCAATAACATCCTTGCAGGTGCCGAACAGCGCAAGCTGCGCCATGCGGTAGCCGGGTGCCTGGAATTGCTGCCGCACTGCATGCCGATCTTCGCCCCCAACCACAATGCTTATCGCCGCTATGGCGCCATGGTCAACGCGGCGAGCAAGGCCAGCTGGGGCTTCGAAGACCGTGATGCGTGCATTCGCATCCCCGAGTCCGACCCGCGCAACCTGCGCATCGAACACCGCCTGGCGGGCGCCGATGCCAACCCGTACCTGGTGCTGGCGGCCATCCTGACCGGCATGGAGCATGGCCTGGACCGCGGCGTCGAGCCCATCGCCCCGCTGAACGACAACCGCCAGAGCGGCATCGACTTCCCCAAGGATGCCCTCGGTGCGTTGGCCGCCATGCGTCACCACCCGGTGGTCAACCAGGGTTTGGGCAGTGAGTTCGTGATGGTGTATTGCGAAAACAAATACCAGGAGCAACTGGATTTCATGCGCCACATCGATGCCCGCGAATACCGCTGGTTCCTGTAGCTGGCGCCGTTCTTACAGCGACGCCTTTCAACGTTCAAACACCACGCGCAATACCGATTTGCCGGAGGAAGATATGCCACGTGTGCCCGTTATTGGCATTACCGCATGCACCAGCATGATTGAGCAGCATGCCACCCAGACCATCGCCGAGAAGTATGCACGCGCGGCGGCCAAGGCGGCCTGTGGCTTGCCCATCGTGATACCCAGCCTCGGTGAGCTGATGGACAGCGCCGATATTCTCGACGTGGTGGACGGGCTGATCTTCACCGGCTCGCCGTCCAACATCGAGCCGTTTCACTACAACGGCCCGGCCAGTGCCGAGGGCACCCATCACGACCCTCTGCGTGATGCCACCACGTTGCCGCTGATGCGTGCGGCTATCGCTGCCGGTGTGCCGGTACTCGGCATTTGCCGCGGTTTTCAGGAAATGAACGTGGCACTGGGCGGCACCCTGCACCAGAAGGTGCACGAGGCCGGGGTGTTCATGGACCACCGTGAAGGCAAGGGCGAGCCCATCGAAAAGCAGTATGGCCCGCGCCACACCATGCATGTAGAGCCTGGCGGCCTGCTCGACCGTATGGGTTTGCCGGCGATCTTCGATGTCAATTCCATCCATGGTCAGGGCATTGATGTGCTGGCCCCGGGGCTGAGGGTGGAAGCGCTGGCACCCGATGGCCTGGTGGAAGCGATTTCGGTCGAGAACGGCAAGGGTTTTGCCCTTGCGGTGCAATGGCACCCTGAGTTCCAGGTCATGGACAACCCGCACTACCTGACCCTCTTCCAGTCCTTCGGCAAGGCCTGCCGGCAGCGCTCGGTATTGCGCCAGAAGCTGTTGCTGTCTGCCTGAAAGCGACCTTTCCCAACTAGAAAAAGTACCTGCGCAGCCTGGCTGCGCAACGCGATGGAGTGAAAGCAATGAGTGAACAGAATTCGCAAACCCTGGCCTGGCAGGCCATGAGCCGCGACCACCACCTGGCGCCGTTCAGCGATGTGAAGCAATTGGCCGAGAAAGGCCCGCGCATCATCACCTCGGCCAAGGGCGTGTACCTGTGGGACAGCGAAGGCAACAAGATTCTCGATGGCATGGCCGGCCTGTGGTGCGTGGCGGTTGGCTATGGTCGCGATGAGCTGGCCGAAGTCGCCAGCCAGCAGATGAAGCAACTGCCTTACTACAACCTGTTCTTCCAGACCGCTCACCCGCCTGCGCTGGAGCTGGCCAAGGCGATCGCCGATGTGGCCCCGCAAGGCATGAACCATGTGTTCTTCACGGGGTCCGGCTCCGAAGGCAACGATACCGTGCTGCGCATGGTCCGCCATTACTGGGCGCTGAAGGGCCAGAAGAGCAAGAAGGTGATCATCGGCCGCATCAACGGTTACCACGGCTCTACGGTGGCAGGCGCCGCCCTGGGCGGCATGAGCGGCATGCACCAGCAGGGCGGGGTGATTCCGGACATCGTGCACATTCCGCAGCCTTACTGGTTCGGCGAAGGTGGCGACATGACCGAGGCCGACTTCGGCGTGTGGGCGGCCGAGCAGCTGGAGAAGAAGATCCTCGAAGTTGGCGAAGACAACGTTGCCGCCTTCATCGCCGAGCCGATCCAGGGCGCCGGTGGCGTTATCATTGCGCCGCAGACCTATTGGCCGAAGGTGAAGGAGATCCTCGCCAAGTACGACATCCTGTTCGTCGCCGACGAAGTGATTTGCGGCTTTGGCCGTACCGGTGAGTGGTTCGGGACCGACTACTACGACCTCAAGCCCGACCTGATGACCATCGCCAAGGGCCTGACCTCTGGCTACATCCCCATGGGCGGGGTGATCGTGCGTGACGAAGTGGCCCAGGTACTCAGCGAAGGTGGCGACTTCAACCACGGTTTCACCTATTCCGGCCACCCGGTGGCGGCGGCGGTGGGCCTGGAGAACCTGCGCATCCTGCGTGACGAGCAGATCATCCAGCAAGTGCACGATAAAACCGCGCCGTACCTGCAACAACGCCTGCGCGAGCTGGCCGACCATCCGCTGGTAGGCGAAGTGCGTGGCCTGGGCATGCTCGGTGCGATCGAGCTGGTGAAAGACAAGGCCACCCGCGCCCGTTACGAAGGCAAGGGCGTGGGCATGATCTGCCGCCAGCACTGCTTCGACAGCGGCCTGATCATGCGCGCCGTGGGCGACACCATGATCATCGCCCCACCGCTGGTGATCAGCATCGAGGAAATTGACGAACTGGTGGAAAAGGCCCGCAAGTGCCTGGACCTGACGTACGAGGCTGTTCGCTAAGCGGCCGTTGGCTGCACCGGGGGCGCAAGGCGGCCCCGGTTTGCCTGGCTGGCAAGAAGTACACCTGTGAAGCATTTTGCTTTGCGAGTCGGATCATGTAATTTTCAGGGCATTCATTTCCTGTCTGAAAGTCGCGATTCAACTATGAAAGTGCACGAAGAAATCGAAGGCCTGGCAGTACTGATTCGCGACCTGCGCAAGTTCAAAGGCCTGACCTTGGGTGATCTGGCCCAGCGAATCGGCCGTTCGGTGGGCTTTCTGTCCCAGGTCGAGCGGGGTGTATCACGCCCGACCGTGGCCGACCTTACCGCCATCAGCGAAGCGCTGGGTGTCTCGACCGCCTACTTCTACAAGCTGGAAAAACCCCGCGAGCTCGACTGGGTCACCCGCCCGCACGAGCGTCGCACGCTTCACCTGGCAGGCGGCATCACCGATGTACTGGCGTCCCCCACCATATCGGGCGCGTTCTCCATGCTCGATAGCCATCTGGAGCCGGGGGCCAGCAGCGGCGAGGAGTACCTGGACGACAGCTCGGAGCAGGGCTGCTTCGTGCTCGAAGGTGAACTGACCGTGTGGCTGGGCGGCGGTGAGCCGGTAACGCTGTGCGCCAATGACAGCTTTCAGCTGCAACCCCACGCCAGTTTTCGTTATGCCAACCTTACCGACAAGCCCACGCGGGTACTCTGGGTATTCAGCTGAGAGGCCCGCTCGGCGTGTCTCGGTTGGCCAGGAAAGATGACCTGCAAACACTGTCAGGGCTGCATAGGGTATCCTTGCGCCACGCAATCAACTTCTAAGCAGTGAACTGAACGATGGGTTTTGAACAACTAGCAGCGCTACGCGACCGCCTGCGGGCGGAAAAACAGCAGGTAAAGGCCGAGAGCCCGAAACAGCCCAAGCGCAAGCCGTCCCCGCAGGCGAAACCGCGCGAGCAGGATCCGGCGGTCGCGGCGATCTGGCCATTGCAGAAGCATTTTCCGTTGGCCTTCCCGGTCAACCCGGCCCCCAAGGTGCCGCTCAAAGAGGGCATTTTCAAGGATGCTGAGCAACACCTGGAGCTGCTCGGGCTAACCCGTGAACAGCTCAAGCTGGGCATCTCGACCTGGTGCCGGGGGGCCCGGTACTGGGCAAGCATGGTCGAGAACGCACCACGCGTGGACTTGACCGGCCAAGCCGCTGGTACTGTGACCGCCGCTCAGGCACTGCATGCCAAGCAGCAGGCATCGCGGCAGCGCAGCCAGGACCGTCGCAACCGTGCGAAGTCGAAAGCGCAGGCTCCGGCCCCCGCCACCGACACCGCAGCGGCCCCCGCCGCCGACTGACACGCCCGGGCGGCTTGCCTGGCGCAAGGCCAACGTGAGTAAGGCAGTGGCGTAGGCCTTCACTCGACCAAGGCAAGCCATGGCCAGCGCTCGCGATAGCTGGCGGCTTTTGCCTTGAGCAAATCGGGGCGAGGATTCAACGCGTTCATCCTCAGCTCGTTGTCTGTGGTGCGGCCTTGGGCAACCAAGATGGGCCGGGAACATGGCGACGCAAATGGTCACCGTTAACGCGGCCTGACGACGGCCAGCTGGCAGGTGTTGAGCTGGCCATCGGCAAACCACTGGCCGCTGCCGTCGGCCCGGACTGTGAAGATCTGTTGCGCAAAGCGATGCCAGTCCAGCGCGGCGACCTGTTTGCGCCAGAATCCCTCGGGGTCGTCGGCAGCGCGGGCGTAGGCCTGCTGTAATCCTCCCAGTCAGTGCGGATGGTCGCTTGGCGGGGCTTCTCAGGCGTGCTGTTGCGGGGGCAACAGTGGATCGACAGTCTGCTGCCTGAAGTGCACCTGGACAGGTTTTTATTTTTGTTAACTTATTGATTTATATGTATTTATAGGTTGGCATGTTTGCTGCTCCCAACTCCTTGAACCCCAAGTATTGTCAAGGAGCCTCCCCATGAGCCACACCCCAATCAAGTTCGCCTACTGGGTCCCCAACGTCAGCGGTGGCCTGGTGGTCAGCACCATCGAGCAGCGCACCAGCTGGGACATCGACTACAACCGCAAGCTGGCGCAAATCGCGGAAAAATCCGGTTTCGATTACGCCCTGTCGCAAATCCGTTTCACAGCGGGCTATGGCGCCGACAACCAGCATGAGTCCGTCACCATCAGCCACGCGCTGCTGGCCGCCACGGAAAAACTCAAGGTCATCGCCGCCATCCTGCCAGGCCCGTGGAACCCGGCGCTGGCGGCCAAGCAGCTGGCGAGCATCGACCAGTTCACCCAGGGCCGTATCGCCATCAACGTGGTTTCGGGCTGGTTCAAGGGCGAGTTCCATGCCATCGGTGAGCCTTGGCTGGATCACGACGAGCGCTATCGCCGCTCTGAAGAATTCATCCGCGCGTTGAAGGGCATCTGGACCCAGGACAACTTCACCTTCAACGGCGACTTTTACCGCTTCCGTAACTACAACCTCAAACCCAAGCCGCTGCAGCAACCGCACCCGGAAATCTTCCAGGGCGGCAGTTCGCGTGCGGCACGGGACATGGCCGCGCGGGTGTCGGACTGGTACTTCACCAACGGCAACAGCGTGGAAGGGATCAAGGCCCAAGTGGACGACATCCGCACCAAGGCGGCGGCCAACGGCCACTCGGTAAAGATCGGGGTGAATGCCTTCATCATTGCCCGCGATACCGAGGAAGAAGCGCGTGCGGTGCTGCAAGAGATCATCGACAAGGCCAACCCCGAGGCGGTGCGCGCGTTCGGCCAGGAGGTCAAGCATGCCGGTTCGGCCAGCCCGGAGGGCGAGGGCAACTGGGCCCGGTCCAGCTTCGAGGACCTGGTGCAGTACAACGACGGCTTCAAGACCAACCTGATCGGCACACCGCAGCAAATTGCCGAACGCATCGTCGCGTTGAAGGCGGTGGGGGTGGATTTGATCCTCTCTGGCTTCCTGCATTTCCAGGAGGAAGTGGCGTACTTCGGCGAGCACGTGTTGCCGCTGGTGCGGGCGCTGGAAGCCGAGCGTGGCCTGGATAAAGCAGTAGCCTGAGGCCGGGGCAGGGAGGGTTTGGCACCCTGCCAGTATTGTCGGATTGTCGTGCAGGGGTTAGGTTGACGGGCTTACTTCAAGGAAGACTACCCCATGAAACGGACCTTACCGCTCCTGTTCGCCTGCGCGATTTTCCCCTTGCAAGCCTGGTCGGCGCTTGAAGTTGGCCAGTTTACCCTCGGCATGCCCAAGGCCCAGGTCCTGGCCATTCTGCAGCAGCAATTCGGCGAGGTTGAGCATTTCACGGGCTATCACTATCAGGTACCCACCGAGTTTTATCAGGGCACCAATGCCAAGGGCGACTACAGCCTGGGCGGTGTTCCCGTTTCACAGGTGAAAGCGTCGTTCAATGACGCTGACCAGCTTCGCCAGGTCGAGGTACGGCTGGATACCACTGACGAGGCGCGGGTCCAGCAACTGCTGCCGATGACGAAGCAGGCCAAGCGAGTGCCGAATACCGGTGGCCGGCTGGAAGCGTTTTCTGCAGAGGGTGAGCTGGTTTACTGGGTCTCCAAAGACTGGGACTGGACCGTGGTGACCATTGCCGACAAGGCCAGCTCGGCCGGAAACATCAAGGCCCGGGCCAAGAGTGACGAGAAGTTTGCCCAATTGAACCGCAAGTTCGACAAGCTGATTGAAACCGCCAAGGCGGTGGAGGGGAAAGGCGCGCCTTGATCGCAAGCCCACCCCCTTGCCGACCTTGGCCATCGCCTGGGACGTTGCGGGAGCCTTCTGACGTTGTTGCTGGGCGGGCCGGTCTTTAGCGGCCAGCCTAAACGCTTTGTTTATTGGCCTGGCCGCTCGGACCCGCTAAGGTAGCGCCCCCTGCAAGGATGCATTCCAGGAGTTGTCATGTCGCCCTTTGGCCTGTTCATCGGCCGTCTATTCAACCCGTCCCCTGCGTTGAAGCCCCTGCTCGACGGTTATTCCGAACTTCAGGTACCCGACGCGCAAGCGGTCTGTGCCTTGGGTGAAGTCGACCTCGGTGAGGCCGTGCAGCTCAAGCGCTTCTATCTGGATGATGAAGATTACTGGCTGCAAGTGCTGATGAACGGCAACGAGGCCGGCGATACCGTGCTGTTTGGCTACCACAGCGCGATACCGGTCCGCGATCAAGCCCACTTGCAGCAAGTGGTTGGCAGCCAATCCAGCGTCGGCATGCCGATCTTCGAGCACGATGGTTATCTGTACTCCCGCCAGTGGGGCCGTGAGCAAGGCAAGGCGCCTTTGGTATCCCTGCATGAGCAGGTCGTCAACCAGAGTGCCCGCTACGGCATCAGCCACCTGTCGATGCTTTACGCCCGCGACACCGGCCTGCCGGAGCGCCGCGAATTCCTGCTGTTGTCGATCGAGGAAGATGAGCAGGGCAACCTGACCTTCACCACTTCGCTTGGCACCACCCTGTTCCCCGGCGATTTTTACGTAACCTGACAAGGATTTCCCATGCTCGACGCACTGCGCCTGTCGCTCAACGCTTCAGCGGTGACCGGCTTCATTCTCTATATCAGCGTGGCCCTGTTGGTGTTCTGGCTGTTCCAGTTCATCTACACCCGGCTCACCCCTCACCGTGAGTTTGCGCTCATCCGCGAGAACAATCCGGCGGCAGCCGTTGCCCTGGGTGGCTCACTGATCGGCTTTTCGTTGCCGGCCAGCAACATCATCGCCTACAGCGTCGGCATTCTCGACTTTATCGCCTGGGTGGTCATCGCCGCCGTGGTGCAACTGCTGGCCTTCGGCATCACCAGCCTGGTGCTGCGCGACTTGTCCAGACGCATCGTCCAGGGTGAACTGGCGGCGGCCATCTACGCGGCCAGCGTGGCAATCAGCGTGGGCTTTCTCAACTCGGCCTGCATGACCCCATCGGCCTGACGCGCCAGGAGCCTTGATGAACACCCCTATGCGAAGAAGCTCCGTCAAGCTGGTGCTGGCCGGCTCGCTGCCGCTGGCCTTGTCTGCCTGCGGTCCGCACGAAGATTTGTACACGGTCAGCCAGCAGGTCAATTACGACAGTGTCGAAGCCTGTGTCAGTGACAAGGTGCCTGCCCAGGCGTGTGCTGATGCCTACCAGCAGGCCTTGGTTGAATATCGCCGCAGCGCGCCGAGCTATGCCTTCAAAACGGCGTGCGAGGCAGACTTCAGCCCGGACGGCTGCCAACCAGCGCGTGATGGCCGGTACATGCCGCGCATGAGCGGTTTCGAATTGCAAACCAGCGGTGAAGTGACCCAGTCGCAGCTCGATGCGGGATATGCCCAAGGCGGTGGCTATGGCCATGTCGCGTCGGCTGCGGTGGCCGGCATGTTGCTGGGACAGATGGCCAGCAGCGCCGGTCGCCGTTATAGCGCCCAGCCGCTGTATGCCTACCGTGAGGGTACGGGCCAGCGCATGGGCCTGCTCGGGCGGCGTTATGGTTCGGCCGGTGGTATCCGTGGCGTTGCCAGGGAAGAGGAAAGTGGCACGACGTCGGGTGGCGGCGGCGGGGGTTCCGGCGCCTGGGGGCGCAACGAACCTCGCTCGGCGCAGTCGGCGTCGATCACCCGTGGTGGCTTCGGCGGCCAAGCCACTGCGCGCAGTGGTTGGGGCGGCCGCTCCGGCAGTTTCTTCGGGGGCTGAACATGCACAAGGTCGAGCTGGATGAACGCCCAGGCTGGCGTGCCACTGCCCTGCGCGAAGGGTTTGCCTTCCATACCATCGAGGGGGAGCGTTACTGGGACGAGCGCAGTTACTACCGGTTTTCCGAAACCCAGGTCGTGCGTGACTTGCAGGCCCCGACAGAAGAACTGCACGCCATGTGCCTGGACGCCGTTGATCGCATCGTCGACAGCGAGGCACTGATGACGCGGCTGGCGATCCCGCCTGCGTTCTTTGACCTGGTGCGCCGTTCGTGGAAGGCGCGGCAGCCGCACCTTTATGGGCGCTTCGATTTCAGCTACGACGGCCAAGGGCCGGCCAAGCTGATCGAGGCCAACTATGACACGCCCACCTCGCTGTACGAAACGGCAGCCTTCCAGCTGATCTGGCTGGAGGAGCAGATCGAACGGGGTGTGCTGCCAGGCCATGCCAGCCAGTTCAACACCCTGGCCGAAGACCTGGTGCAAGCGTTCATCGCGCTGCCGGGGCAGGGCACGTTTTACTTTTCCACCATCGCAGGTTCGGTGGAGGACCGCGGCACCACGGACTTCCTGCGCAAGATGGCCGGGCACGCCGGCATTCCTACCCGGCACATTGACCTGGAAGACATCGGCCTGGACGGCGACGGGCGTTTTGTCGACCTGGCCGGCAGGCCGATATCACGGTTGTTCAAGTTGCATGCCTGGGAGCACATTTTCCGTGAGCAATTCGGCCAGGCCATCCCCGGCTGCAACACGCAGTTTTTCGAGCCGCCGTGGAAGGCTTTGATCTCCAACAAAGGCATCTTGCCGTTGCTGTGGGAGTGGCATGCCGGGCACCTCAACCTGTTGCCGGCGTTCGTGGATGACGCCCCGGCTGGCCCGGTGCCCAGGGGCTGGGTGCGCAAACCTTACTTTTCGCGAGAAGGGGCGAATGTCGATATCCATACTGCCGATGGCCGGCGGGTATTCGAGGACGGCCCGTACAACGATGCGCCGTACATCCTCCAGGCCTTCGCACCGTTGCCCAGGTTTGCCGAGAGCTACACCCTGATCGGTTCGTGGGTGGTGGGCGACCGCGCGGCGGGGATCGGCATTCGTGAGGATGACTCGCTGATTACCAAGGACAGCTCGCGGTTCTTGCCGCATGTCGTGCTTGGCTAAGCCATCACCGCAGGTCGGTTTCAGGACGCGCCTGGTCGTTCGCATGCATCCCTCTGGCGCCACAAGTGCCATGCTTGCAGGATGCCTTCGGACCAGTGCACGCAGATGCACGGCCGTCGGCAAGGAGGCCGCCAGACCGCGCAACCGTGACGTGGCCGGCGCGCCGCAGCAGAACACGCCGGACACCTGCCCCACAATAATTCAGGCAGGGTCCGTGATGCCGAGGTCCGCTGTATGCCTGATGAATTGCTTCACCTGCCCGTTATCCAGCGCATTCTGGCCCGTGACAAGGCTACCCCAGGCGCGCTGTTGCCGATCCTGCATGCCATCCAGCATGACATCGGCTATATCCCCGATGCGGCTGTTCCCGAAATCGCCCATGCCCTGAACCTCAGTCTGGCCGAGGTGCGCGGGGTGATCAGCTTCTATCACGACTTCCGCACCACGCCGCCTGCGCGCCACACCTTGCGCCTGTGCCGCGCCGAGTCGTGCCAGAGCCGTGGCGCCGAGGCCCTGGCCGCGCAGTTGCGCGAACAGCTGGCACTGGACGACCACGGGACCAGCGCCGACGGCGCCATCAGCCTGCGCCCGGTGTACTGCCTGGGTGCCTGCGCCTGTTCGCCGGCGCTGGAACTGGACGGCCAGGTGCATGCGCGGCTCACCCCTGAGCGCCTGCGCGCATTGGTCAACGGTTGCCGGGAGGACGCAGCATGCTGAAGCTCTATATCCCCTGCGACTCGGTGGCCCGTGCCGTCGGGGCCGACCAGGTGGCTGATGCCTTGCAACGCGAGGCCGAGCGTCGCCAGCTACCGCTGGATATCCAGCGCACCAGTTCACGCGGGCTTTACTGGCTGGAGCCGTTGGTCGAGTGCGACAGCGCACAAGGGCGCCTGGGTTTTGGCCCGGTCACCCCGCAGGAGGTGCCTTCGCTGCTCGATGCCTTGGCTGGTGAACCCGGTGGCCACTCGCTGGCGCTGGGGCCGGTCGAAGACATCCCCTACCTGAAAACCCAGCAGCGCCTGCTGTTCGCCCGCGCCGGCATCACCCGCCCGTTGTCGTTGGACGACTATCGCGCCCAGGGTGGTTTCGCCGGCCTGGAAGCTGCCGTGGCAATGGACGGCGCCGATGTGGTCGCTGCCGTGCTCGATTCCGGCCTGCGTGGCCGTGGCGGCGCGGCGTTTCCCGCTGGCATCAAGTGGCGCACCGTGCGCGACGCCGGGGGCGGGCAAAAGTATGTGGTGTGCAACGCCGATGAAGGCGACTCCGGTACCTTCGCCGACCGCATGCTGATGGAAGGCGACCCGTTCCTGCTGATCGAAGGCATGAGCATTGCCGGCCTCGCTGTGGGCGCCGACAAAGGCTACATCTACGTGCGTTCGGAATACCCCGATGCCATTCGCGTGCTTGACCAGGCCTTGGCCATCGCCCGCGATGCCGGCTATCTCGGCACTGACGTGGCCGGCAGCGGCCAGTCCTTCGACCTGGAAGTGCGGGTTGGCGCCGGCGCCTATATCTGCGGCGAAGAAACCGCGTTGCTCGAATCCATCGAAGGCAAGCGGGGCATCGTCCGCGCCAAGCCTCCACTGCCCGCATTGCAAGGCTTGTTCGGCCTGCCGACGCTCGTACATAACGTGCTCACTTTGGCTTCGGTGCCCATCATTCTGGCCAAGGGAGCGGCGTTTTACCGCAACTTCGGCATGGGTCGCTCGCTGGGCACCATGCCGTTCCAGCTGGCCGGTAATATCCGCCAGGGCGGTTTGGTGGAACGCGCATTCGGCCTGACCCTTCGCGAACTGGTCGACGGCTATGGCGGCGGCACCGCCAGTGGCCGGCCGCTGAAAGCTGCGCAGGTCGGTGGCCCGCTCGGCGCCTGGGTACCGCCCAGCCACTTCGACACCCCGCTGGATTACGAAGCCTTCGCCGCCATGGGCGCGATGCTTGGCCATGGCGGTGTAGTGGTGGCCGACGACACACTGAACATGGCCAGCATGGCGCGCTTTGCCCTGCAGTTCTGCGCTGAAGAGTCCTGCGGCAAATGCACCCCGTGCCGCATCGGCTCTACCCGTGGCATGGAAGTGGTCGACCGGTTGATTGCGACCCAGGATTTCACTGAACGCCACGACCAGGCCCTGTTGCTGCGCGACCTGTGCGACACGATGCAGTACGGCTCGCTGTGCGCCATGGGCGGCATGACCGCCTACCCGGTGGCCAGTGCCCTCAAGTACTTCCCCGCCGATTTCGGGCTGACCACCACGGAGGCCGCGCAGTGATCAATTTCTTCGACCCCGCTTCTGATAAAAGCAGCGACCTGGGCACCCCGGCCCGTGACAGCGACGTGCAGGTCAGCCTGAGCATCGATGGCCGTGCCATCAGCGTGCCCGCCGGCACTTCCGTCATGCGTGCTGCCGCCATGCTCGGCACCAGCATCCCCAAGCTCTGCGCCACCGACAGCCTCGAAGCCTTCGGCTCGTGCCGCATGTGCATGGTGGAAATCGAAGGCATGCGCGGCTACCCGGCGTCCTGCACCACACCCGTCAGCGAAGGTATGGTGGTACGCACGGAAACCCCACGCCTGGCCGGCCTGCGCCGCAACGTGATGGAGCTGTACATCTCCGACCACCCGCTGGACTGCCTGACCTGTTCGGCCAACGGCAACTGCGAGCTGCAGACCGTGGCTGGGCAGGTAGGCTTGCGCCAGGTGCGCTACGGCTACGACGGCGCCAATCACCTGGCCGAGAAAAAGGATGTTTCCAACCCGTATTTCGACTACGAGCCCAGCAAGTGCATTGTGTGCAGCCGCTGCGTGCGCGCCTGCGAGGACATCCAGGGTACCTTCGCCCTGACCATTACCGGGCGCGGTTTCGAGTCGCGGGTGGCAGCGGCGGGCGGAGACAACTTCCTGGCCTCCGAGTGCGTCTCCTGCGGTGCCTGCGTGCAGGCCTGCCCGACTGCAACCCTTACGGAAAAAAGCCTGGTGCAGCTTGGCCAACCTGAGCGCTCGGTCATCACCACCTGCGCCTATTGCGGTGTCGGTTGTTCGTTCCGCGCCGAAATGAAAGGCGACCAACTGGTGCGCATGGTCCCGGACAAGAACGGTGGCGCCAACCACGGCCACGCCTGCGTCAAGGGCCGTTTCGCCTGGGGTTACGCCACCCACCCGGACCGCATCACCAAACCGATGATCCGCAAGCGCCTGGAAGACCCGTGGCAGGAAGTGAGCTGGGACGAGGCGGTGACGTATGCCGCCAGCGAGTTCCGCCGTATCCAGCTCAAGTACGGGCGTGACTCGATTGGCGGTATCACCTCCAGCCGCTGCACCAACGAAGAAGCCTATCTGGTGCAAAAGCTGGTGCGCACGGCGTTCGGCAACAACAACGTCGATACCTGCGCGCGGGTGTGCCATTCACCCACCGGCTATGGCCTGAAGCAGACCCTGGGTGAATCGGCCGGCACACAAAGCTTCGATTCGGTGATGCAGGCCGACGTGGTGCTGGTGATAGGGGCCAACCCCACCGATGCCCACCCGGTGTTCGGCTCGCAGCTCAAGCGCCGCCTGCGCCAGGGCGCGCGGCTGATCGTGATCGACCCGCGGCGCATCGACCTGGTCGACTCGCCCCATGCCCGCGCCGAGCTGCACCTGCAACTGCGCCCAGGCACCAACGTGGCCATGCTCAACGCCCTGGCTCATGTGATCGTCACCGAGGGCCTGCTGGCCCAGCGCTTCATCGATGCGCGCTGCGAAACAGAAGACTTTGCCCGCTGGCGTGACTTCGTCAGCCTGGCAGACAACGCCCCTGAAGTGCTCGGCCCGGTCTGCGGCGTGCCCGCCGAACAGATCCGTGCCGCTGCCCGGCTGTATGCCACAGGCGGCAACGCGGCAATCTACTACGGCCTGGGCGTGACCGAGCACAGCCAGGGCAGCACCGCAGTGATGGGCATCGCCAACCTGGCCATGGCCACCGGCAACATTGGCCGTGAAGGGGTAGGGGTGAACCCGCTGCGCGGGCAGAACAACGTGCAGGGCTCTTGCGACATGGGCTCGTTCCCCCATGAACTGCCTGGCTACCGGCACATTTCCAACGAAGGCGTGCGTGCCGAATTCGAGCGCGCCTGGGGCGTGACGTTGCAGCCCGACCCTGGCCTGCGCATTCCCAACATGTTCGAAGCCGCGCTGGACGGCAGCTTCAAGGCGTTGTACTGCCAAGGCGAGGACATCGCCCAGAGCGACCCCAACACCCAGCATGTCACGGCGGCCTTGCATGCCATGGAATGTGTGGTGGTGCAGGATATTTTCCTCAACGAAACGGCCAAGTTTGCCCATGTGTTCCTGCCAGGCAGCTCGTTCCTGGAAAAGGACGGCACCTTCACCAATGCCGAACGGCGCATTTCGCGGGTGCGCAAGGTGATGGAACCGTTGGCAGGCAAGGCGGACTGGGAGGCGACCGTGGCCTTGGCCAACGCCTTGGGCTACCCGATGAACTACCGTCACCCGTCCGAGATCATGGACGAGATCGCCCGCCTGACGCCGACCTTCCGCCGCGTCAGCTATGCCGAAATCGACCGTCACGGCAGCTTGCAGTGGCCGTGCAACGACGCCGCACCCGATGGCACGCCGACCATGCACATCGACCAGTTCGTGCGGGGCAAGGGGCGCTTCATGCTTACCGGTTACGTGCCCACCGACGAGAAGGTCAGCAACCGCTACCCGCTGCTGCTGACCACCGGGCGCATCCTCAGCCAGTACAACGTCGGCGCCCAGACCCGGCGTACCGGCAACGTGGCCTGGCATGACGCCGACCGCCTGGAAATTCACCCGACCGATGCCGAAAGCCGTGGCATTCAGGACGGTGACTGGGTGGGTATTGGCAGCCGCGCCGGGCAGACTGTACTGCGGGCCAAGGTCAGTGCGCGGGTGGCGCCGGGGGTGGTGTACACCACCTTCCATTTCCCCGAGTCGGGGGCCAACGTGATCACCACCGACAACTCCGACTGGGCGACCAACTGTCCGGAATACAAGGTAACGGCGGTGGAAGTGGTGAAAGTGTTCCAGCCGTCGCAGTGGCAGAAGCGCTATCAGGACTTCAGTGACGAACAGCGGCGTTTGCTGAAGGAACGCCGCACAGAGGAGAAAGCCGAGGTGCGCCGATGAGCAGCGACAACTTGGTCAAGATGGCCAACCAGATTGCCCATTACTTCGACAGCGAGCCGGACCGGGACTTGGCGGTACAAGGGGTGCGGCAGCATTTGCAGAGCTTCTGGACACCGGCGATGCGCCGGCAACTGGCGGAGTGGAACAAGGCCAATGCGGGGGAGGGCCTGGACCCCAAGGTGCGGGAGGCGTTGGCGTAAATTTCGGGGCAGAAGACAAGCCCTGTGCGGTTTACCCGCGAATGCGTCATTCGACTTACCGACGCTTTCGCGGGTAAACCCGCTCCCACACAGATCGCGTTTGCTTCAGCCGCGGGCCAACTCGGCTTGGTGGGCGATGGCTTCTTCGCTTTTCAGCACCAATACATCGCCTTCCAGAGCATCCAGCACCACCTCCGAAGTATTTCCAATCAACGCCCCGGTAATCCCGGTGCGGCACACTGTCCCGATCACTGTCACCACGGCGCCCAGCTTCTGCTCGGTATGCGGGATCAGCACATCCGCTGGTCCTTCCGCCACATGCAAACGCTCTTCGCTAATGTCGTACTCGGCCTGGAACGCTTTGCACGCCTCGCGGTAACGCTTTTCGATGGTTTCGCTCAACTGGTAAGCCGGGTCCGACGCCGACAGCATCGGTGACGGATGGGCGCTGATGACATGCAGTTCGCCCTTGGCCAGTTTGGCAATCTCGAAGCCATGGTCAATGATGCTGGCATGCAAGCGGCGGTGGTCTTCGTCCTGATTGCCCACATCCACTGCGGCCAGGATCACGCCCCCGGTCCAGGGCCTTTCACTCTTGACCATCAGCACCGCACACGGGCACTGGCGCAGCAGCTTCCAGTCGCTGGGGGTGAGCAGGGCTTTTTTCAGCGGGTTGTCCGGGCGGTGTTCCTTGATCACCAGCTCGCAACCCTCGGCCTGCTGCACGTAGATGATGGTGTCGTGCAGGTTGCCGCGCCAGGCCTCTTCATGGGTGACATTGTCGTAGCCGTCATCGTGCAATTGACTACTCAACAGGCTCAGCAGCGCATGGTGGTCATGCCGCTTGTCGCACATCAGCAGGTGCAGGCGTGCGCCGGTCACGCCGGCAATCAGCTTGGCCCGGGTCAGCGCCCGGCTGTGGGCGTGCTCGGGGTCGAGGACGACAAGGATGCTGCGGACGGCTTGCATGGGCGTTAGCTCCCTTCAAAGGTGGCGACCAATGCCTGACTATAGACGGCGCGCCCCCCGCTGGCGCTTGATGTACATCAAGAAGCATAGTCACTGACGCCGCCCGCCGCCGCCGCTATAATCGCCGGCCCTGCCTGTTCTGTGTGGTTGCACGCTTATGTCCCTGATCCCCGAAATCGACGCCTTTCTTGGCTGCCCGACGCCAGATGCCTGGATCGAAGCGGCGCTGGCCGACCAGGAAACCCTGCTGATCGACCACAAGAACTGCGAATTCAAGGCCGCCAGCACGGCCTTGAGCCTGATGGCCAAGTACAACACCCACCTCGACCTGATCAACATGATGTCGCGCCTGGCCCGTGAAGAGCTGGTGCACCATGAACAGGTGCTGCGGCTGATGAAGCGCCGTGGCGTGCCACTGCGCCCTGTGTCGGCGGGGCGCTATGCGTCGGGGCTGCGCCGCCTGGTGCGCGCCCACGAGCCGGTCAAGCTGGTGGATACGCTGGTGGTGGGGGCATTTATCGAGGCACGCAGCTGTGAGCGCTTTGCCGCGCTGGTGCCGCACCTGGATGAGGAGCTGGGCCGCTTCTATCACGGCCTGCTGAAAAGCGAAGCACGCCACTACCAGGGCTACCTGAAACTGGCGCACAACTACGGTGATGAGGCAGACATCGCTCGTCGTGTGGAGCTGGTGCGTGCCGCTGAAGTCGAGTTGATCCAGTCACCGGACCAGGAGCTGCGCTTCCACAGCGGCATCCCGCAAGCGCTGGCCGCCTGATTCGCACCAGGCGGCCCAGCCGTCAGTTGCGCCGGCCCAGCAGCAGGCCCACCACCAGGCCAAGGCCTGCGGAAATGGCCACGGTCTGCCATGGATGGCCACCAATATAGTCCTGGGTGGCGTCCACCACCGGTTGCGCCTTGCTGCGCATATTGCTGGCCGCCTGGCGGGCCTGGCGCAGCTTCAGGGTGACCTGCGCGCGTAACGTTTCGGCTTCTTCGCCCACCAGGGCGGCGCTGTCGTTCAGCAGCTTTTCCGATTCTTCGATCAGCGATTGCAGTTCGCTGAATACCTGGTCCTTGATCTGATCGCTGTCTGCCAGTGCGGCGTTTTTCCGGGCCATGAACTCTTCCTCGTCGATGGGGTGGTTTGAACAATGGATGCCGCCGCGTCGGGAAAGTTGCGCCGGCTTACCGATGTTGCGTTGCCTGGGTGTAAGATAGCGGCCATTTTCAAACCTGCAGGTACCTTCATGAGTTTCAATCTGGCCAACAAGAGCTTCGAGGAACGGGCGCAGATCGAGGCAGAGAAGGCGCGTTTGTTCGAGCTGTGGCAAAACAACCTGGGCAAGGCCAAGGGCGAAGCGGCCCGGCTGATTGCCGAAAAACCGCGTCGCAAGGGCAAGTGGGCCGAATGGGTACGCGCCGAACTGGACGGCATGACGCCCCCCGAGTTCGCCAGCATGGTGCGCAGCGAAGTCAACAAGCTGATGGCCGCCGCCAGCGCCAGCCGCTGAACACACTCCCCAGGTGCTTACCAGTAGGTGCCCTTGGGCAGGTCCAGCTTGCCCTCGTCGGTAAAGCGCACAGTCCCCAGCGGCCCACCGGCCAGCTTGCCGCGCAGCTTGTAGGGCAGGCCCTGTAGCGAGTCCACCTTGCCCAGCCCATAGGCCTGGCGCAGGAAGGAAAATGCCGTGATGCTAACCGGCACCACGATCACTGCCTCGTCATAACGGCCAATGTGCCCCTGCTGGTCGCTGACCCCGGCGGCCAGCGGCTGGCCGTTCACTTCCAGGTTGAGGGCAATGCCGTTGTAGTCGATGGGTGATTCGTTGGGGTTTTGCACCCGCATTTTCACGGCCATGCGCAGTTCCAGTTCCTGGCCGGGCAGCGGTTCGATGCCGATCACGCTGATGGTGACCGGGTCACGTGGCTGGAACAGTGCGCAAGCGTTCAGGCCATAGGCCATCAGTAGCACGAGCATTAACCGGGTAAAGCGGTACAGGCGGGCAGTCATGAGGGCGACCTTGCCAGAGTGAGCGAAGTGTCAGTGTGGCAAATGCAAGTGGGCGTTGAAAGTGCCCCACTGGATGAAAGATACTGTTTCTCATTAACGCCCGATAACTCCTCCTACTGGCTGTTCCCAAACCCATGCTGACGTCACCCGTGTCGGGGCTGCTGGCGAGTTTCCAGGAGCACTACGACGACCTGCTGCAGTTTCTGACCCGGCGCATGAGCGACCGCCAGCGCGCCGCCGACGTGGCGCAGGAAACCTACCTGAAGCTGGTCAAGATCGATGAGCAGGCGCTGCCGGTGCTGCATGCGCGCAGCTTCATCTTCCGCGTGGCCGGCAACCTGGCAATCGATGCCTTGCGCCGCGAACAGCGCCTGGCGGCCAGCCATGACGACTGTGACGGGGCAGGGGAACTGGCCTGCCCGGCGCCAGCACCCGAGGCGATGTTGTTGGCCCGGGAGCGCTTGCAAATCCTTGACGATGCGCTGCTGAAACTGCCCGACAATGCCCGCCAGGCGTTGTTGCTGAACCGCGTCGAAGGCCTGACCCAGGCGCAGATTGCACAGCGGCTGGGGGTTTCCGAGAGCATGGTGGCCAAGTACATCGGCCAGGCCCTGCGCCATTGCCGCGACTGGCTCAAACAGGCGGGTGTGGCGGCCTGCGTGGTGTTGCTGGTCGCCGCTACGGCTGCTTGGCAACAGGCGCCGATGCTGCTGGCGGATTACCACACCGCAGTGGGCGAGCGGCAGGTGATCACCCTGGCAGATGGCACGCGGGTGACATTGAACAGCGCCAGTGCGCTGAGCGTGGTGTTCAACGAGCACGAACGCCGGGTGGTGCTGGATGCTGGTGAGGCCCTGTTCGAGACAGCTGATGAGGCGCGGCCGTTTGTGGTCGAGACGGCGGGTGAGCGTGTGCAGGGTGGTGCAGCCACGTTCAGCGTGCGCCGTGATGGTCGCGTGGTATTGGCACGTGGTGAAGCCACGGTTGGCGAACGTCCATTGGCGGTAGCGGCCGATGCCGGAACGCAGATGGCCTGGCAGCGCGGCAAGCTGATCTTCAACGGCAAGCCGCTGGGGCAGGTGCTGGCGGAACTTGAACGTTACCGGCATGGGCGGATTGTGCTGTCGGACAGCAAGCTGGCAGCCATGGAGGTGAGCGGGGTGTTTGACCTTGACGAGCCTGAGGCGCTGTTGCGCACGCTGGAGCAGCGGTATGGCCTGAAGGTGACCTACCTGCCGTGGTTGGCCGTGGTTCACTGAGCCGGCAGTGACGGCCTCTTCGCGGGCAAGCCCGCGAAGAGGCCGGTACAGAAATAAAAATATTTTCCATTTGCCACTGCAAGTTCCTGCAAGCCAGATCGTCGTAGTGGGACTGATCAGCAACCCATTCTCATTTACGACTTGTCAGGAAGCTCATTCGTGCCTCTGATGCTCAAGCCCCTGCACCGCCGTCGCGGTTCACTTCACCATGCCCTGATGTCCTGCAGCGCCCTGGCCGTGCTGGCCGGCCCGCTGTCGGCATGGGCGTCTACCGCTGCCGACCAGGCCCAGGTCCAGGCCCGTCAGGTTCAGCTCGACCTGCCAGCCCAGCCGCTGGACCAGGCCCTGACTGCCTTCGCCGACCAGGCCGGCCTGCACCTGTTGTACACCACGGGCGATGTTGCAGGCCTGGCCAGCCCTGCGTTGCACGGCAGCTACAACGTCGAGCAGGCCCTGCAGCAGTTGCTGGCCGGCAGCGGCATGGGCTGGCAGTTCAGCGATGCCCGCACTGTCACCCTGCGCAAGGCCGAGGCTGCGCCGCAGGCGGTCAACCTCAAGCCGATCGAAGTCAGCGTGGCCTCGCGTACCAGCACTGCAATCAGCGAAATCCCCGGCACCGTCTGGGTGGTCGACCAGCAGCAATTGCGCGAACAGATCGACAGCGGCGTCAGCCTGAAGGAAGCCATCGGCAAGCTGGTACCCGGGCTCGACCTGGCGCCGGAAGGGCGCACCAACTACGGCCAGAACATGCGCGGACGCAACGTGCTGGTGATGATCGACGGGGTCAGCCAGAACAGCTCGCGTGGCCTGTCGCGCCAGTTCGACAGCATCTCGCCGTTCAACGTCGAGCGTGTCGAAGTATTGTCCGGCGCCAGCGCCATCTACGGCGGCGGTGCCACCGGCGGCATCATCAACATCGTCACCAAGAAGGGCGAGCCCGGCCCGGCGCGCTTCGAAACACAGCTGGGTGCCAGCAGTGGTTTCAACAACAGCGATGACCTGGCCACCCGCTTCGCCCAGTCGATCAGCGGCGGCAACGAGCGGGTCAATGCCCGCCTGGGTATCTCCGGTGAGCAGAACGAAGCCTTCTACGACGGTGCTGGCGACCAGATTTTCATCGACAACACCCAGACCGACCTGCAGTACAACCGCACCCTCGATGTGCTCGGTACCTTGGGCCTGCAATTGAACGACCAGCAGAGCCTCGACCTGCTGGCCCAGTACTACGACTCGGGCAACCACGGCAGCACGGGTATCTACTTCCCCAACCTCAACTACAACGCACCGTCCGACCTGGAAGATGCCGAACTGCGCAGCGGCTACTCGTCCGGCCTGGAGCCGCGTACCCGGCGCCTGCTGCTCAACGCCAACTACCACCACACCGATGTGCTGGGCCAGGACTTCTACCTGCAAGCCTCGTACCGCAAGGAAGACGACAACTTCTACCCGTTCCCGTACTACAACCGTGCCACGCCCACGGGGTCGCGCGGGGTGTACTTCGCCGCCTCGCAGCAAAATTTCGAGGTCACCAGCCTCAAAGGGCTGTTCGCCAAGCAGTGGGACACGTTGAAACTGACCTACGGCATCGACCTGGACCGTGAGCGTTTCAACGCCGAGCAGACCACGTTCAATGCCCTGACTTCGTCCGAGTCGGGCGGCCTGGAACTGGAAAAGGACAGCAAGGCCCCGCGCTATCCCAGCTACCGTGTCGATGGTGTGTCGGTGTACGCCCAGCTCGACTGGCATGCCACCGACAACCTGACCCTCTCCGGTGGCGCCCGCCGCCAGCAGATGGACGTGGACGTCAGCGACTTCAAGGGCGTGCCGGGCGGCAGCAACGATTACCAGGTCAACCTGTTCAACGTTGGTGCCATTTACGACTTCAAGAACGGCCATCAGGTGTGGACCAACTACGGCGAAGGCTTCGACCTGCCGGACCCGGCCAAGTACTACGGCAAGCCGGGCCTGAGTGTGGCCGACAACCCGCTGGCCGGCATCAAGAGCCGCCAGGTGGAACTGGGCTGGCGCTATGCCGATTTGGACTGGGATGCCCAGGCGGCGCTGTACTACATCTGGTCGGACAAGATCATCAACGTCGATTCGCAAACGCTGACCATCAACGTGGAAGAGCAGAAGAGCCGCGACTTCGGCTTTGAAGGTGCGCTGACCCGGCATTTCCAGGCCGGCTGGGAGGCAGGCGGGACCTTGCACCTGACCCGCTCCGAGGAAGAGGCTGCCGACGGTGGCTGGATCAAGCGTGATGCCCGTTATGCCTCGTTGTCCAAGGCCACTGCATTTGTCGGCTGGAAGGGCGATGGTCGCAGTGCGCGGCTGCAGGCCAACCATGCCTTCAGCCTGAAGGACGATGCCGACCACGAGATCGACGGCTACACCACCTTCGACCTGCTGGGCAGCCAGGACACCGGCTTCGGCACCTTCAGTGCCGGCATCCAGAACCTGCTGGACAAGCAGTACAGCACGGTCTGGGGGCAGCGTGCGACGTTGTTCTATTCGCCGACCTACGGGCCGGCGTATCTGTATGACTACCAGGGGCGCGGGCGTACCTACACCTTGACCTGGAGCATGGCTTACTGATGGTTTTCGCCTGAACTGGCCTCTTCGCGGGCAAGCCCGCGAAGAGGCCAGTTCAGGCAAACGCTGCCAGCAAATCCTGCGCAAACGCCTGCTGTGCCTCGCCAACCCCCTGTGCCCGGTGCCTGGCCAAAGTAAACGGCACCACAAAATCCAGCCCCGGGTCCAGCGCCCACAACGCCCCCCCGGCCTCCCACTCCTGCGCACAATGGCGCGGCAGATAGCCAATATGCCGCCCCGACAAAATGAACGTCAGTACGCTCTCGATCTGCTCTGCCACCGCCATGCTGCGCCGGCTCTGGAATGGCTCACCGCCTTTGAGAAACCGGTACGGGTGGCGCACCTGGTCGGTCTCCAGCAACCGCTCAAGCGCAACTTCCGCCTCGCCGAACAGCTCATGGCCTTTGCCGCAGTACAAGCGTTGCCGCTCCTCGAACAGCGGCTGGTAGTCAAAGGCCGCCTGGTTGCCAGAGAAGTAGCTGATGGCATAGTCCAGCCGCTGCTCCAGCAACAGCCGTTCCAGCTCCGCTGGTGGCGCACTGATCAGTTCCAGTTGTACCGCTTCTTCACGCGTGCGAAATGCCGAAATGGCTGCCGCCAGCTTCAGGCTCACCGCCTTGTCCTGATTCTCCGCCATGCCGATGCGCACGGTCCCCAGCAACCGCCCGGCCACCCCATTGGCCTGCTGGCGAAACTGTTCGATGTTCAGCAGCAGCCCGCGTGCCGCCTCCAGCAGCAACGCGCCTTTCTCCGTCAGGTGAAAGCCGCCTTTGCCCCGGCTGCACAGGCGATAACCCAGGCGGGCTTCCAGCTGTGCCATGCGCTGGCTGATGGTGGGCTGGCTCAGGCCCAGCACGCCTTGTGCGGCGCTGAAGCCGCCGGCCTCGACTACAGTGACGAACAGCCGCAGCAGGTGCAGGTCGGGGTCGTGCACTTGTCCGAGCATTACATTGCTCCTTTTGAATGTCAGCTTTACAAACTTGCCATTCCTGCAATGTAACCCGGCTGGCATGCTCGCGGCATCCACCCATTTGCCGAGGTGTCCGCCATGCGTCGATCGTTGTGCCTGTTGTCCCTGGTTCTGGCCTTGCCGCTGCAAGCCGAAGAAAAGGTCGTCAATCTCTACAGTTGGGCCGACTACGTTGCCCCGCAAACCCTCGAGCGCTTCGAGCAGGAAACCGGCTACAAGGTGCGCTACGACACCTTCGACACCACCGAAGTACTGGAAACCAAGCTGCTGACCGGTGGCAGTGGCTACGACGTAGTGGTGCCATCGTCGACCGTACTGGCACGGGCGCTGAAAGCCAACGCCCTGCAACCGCTCGACCCTCAGGCCATGCCCGGCTACAGCAACCTCGACAAGGACCTGCTGGCCAAGCTCGCCGAGGCCGACCCCGGGAACCGCCATGCTGTGCCGTACACCTGGGGCACCTTGGGCCTGGGTGTGAACGTGGAAGCGGTGCGCCAGCGCCTGGGTGATGTGCCGCTGGACAGCCTCGACCTGCTGTTCAAGCCCGAATACGCTAGCCGCCTGAAGGATTGCGGCATTGCCATGCCCGATTCACCGCAGGAGGTGATTGGCGTGGCCCTCAACTACCTGGGCAAGGACCCGTACAGCCAGAACAAGGATGATCTGGCGGCTGCGCAGCGCCTGCTGAGCCAACTGCAACCCTCGATCAGCTACGTCGCCAATGGCCGGCAGATCAGCGACCTGGCCAATGGCAGCGTGTGCCTGGCGCTGACCTACAACGGCGATGCGGCGATGGCCGCCGACCAGGCGCGCCGTGCCGGCAAGCCGTTCGAGCTGATCTACCGTATCCCCCGCGAGGGCACGCTGGTGTGGCAGGACAACCTGGTCATCCCCAAAGACGCCCCGCACCCCGAGGCAGCTCGGGCCTTCATCGCCTTCATGCTCAAGCCAGAGTCGGTGGCTGCGCTGACCAACACGCTGTTCTTTGCCAACGCCAACCAGGCGGCCACGCCGCTGGTGGACGAAGCAGTGCGCAACGACCCCGACATCTACCCGCCAGCTGAAGTGCGCCAGCGCCTGTTCGCCGACCGCAGCATGGCCCTGGCCGACCTGCGCCAGCGTAACCGCTTGTGGACGGCCTTCCGCACCCGGCAATAACCCATAACAACCCAGGAGCTCGACCGTGGACCAAGCCGCAAGCAACGACCAGGCGATGACCCGCGACAGCCTGTACGGCACTGCCGCAGAAAGTACCTACGCCGGCATTACCAGTTTCTCCCGCCGCCGCTACAGCCGCGACCTGCGTGGTGTGGATGTGGTCGTCAGCGGTGTGCCGTTCGATACCGCCACCAGCAACCGCCCTGGCGCACGCTTTGGCCCGCGAGCGATCCGCGCCGCCTCGGTGCAGCAGGCCTGGGCCCGGCACTGGCCGTGGGCGTTCGACCCGTTCGATCACCTGGCAGTGATCGACTACGGCGACTGCGCCTTCGACAGTGGCACGCCGCAGTCGGTGCCGGACAGCATCGAGGCCCATGCCGAGCATATCCTGCAGGCGGGGTGCGCCATGCTCACCTTGGGCGGCGACCACTTCATCAGCTACCCGCTGCTCAAGGCTCACGCTCGCCGGCATGGCCCGCTGGCGCTGATTCACTTCGATGCCCACAGCGATACCTGGCCGGACGACGAGGTCAAGCGAATCGACCATGGCACCATGTTCTGGCATGCGGCCCGTGAAGGCCTGGTCGACCCGGGCAGCTCGGTGCAGATCGGCCTGCGCACCACCAACGACGACAGCCAGGGTTTTGCCATCCTGGATGCCCGGCAGGTACACCGCCAGGGCACCGAGGCGATCATTGCGGCGATTCGTCAGCGGGTGGGCGACCGGCCGGTGTACCTGACGTTCGATATCGACTGCCTCGACCCGGCTTATGCGCCTGGCACGGGTACGCCGGTGTGTGGCGGGCTGAGCACGGTGCAGGCGCTGGAGATTCTGGGCGGGCTGCGCGGCATCAACCTGGTGGGCATGGACCTGGTGGAAGTAGCGCCGGCCTATGACCATGCCGACATCACCGCATTGGCCGGGGCGACGTTGGCGATGGAGATGCTGTGCTTGTATGCGGCGCGGCACAAGGTAGACAAAGCCCAGTAATCGGGGGCCGCTTTACGGCCTTTTCGCGACACAAGCGGCCTTGTGTCGCAAAAGGGCTGCATGGCAGCCCTAAGGTCCATACTGAAACATCAGGAATCAACTCCACCCGCATTCACACTTTTGCCGCGAACCCTTCGCGCCTTAGGCTATCAAAACCCCCAGGCGCGGCATTTTCGTACAGGAGGTGAAGCATGAACCCGTCATTGCCCATCCTGGCGCTTGGCCTGGCCTTGTGCCTGTCCGCGCACGCTGCTCCGCAGCCACCGTTGCAGCTCGCTGCCGGCAACAACAACCCCTACAACAGCCCGATCCAGCGCGCCAACCCCAACAGCCGCCAAGGCAGCATGCCTGTCACGCCGCCCGTACGTGGCCCGTCCACCGAGCCGTACCAACGCACGCCCAGCCTGGACAACCGGGGCATTGGCAATGGCGACAACCTGCGCCGTCAGCAGCAAACCCCGAATCTGGAACCCACCCGGCCACCGCGCGACAGCACGCGTGCGCCATAAGCCCATACGAAAGGAATCCTGCATGCCCAGAGCAACCTGGCTGGTCAGCGTGACCGCCGCCGCACTCATGCCCTTGTTGGCACAGGCGGCGGCCGAGCAACAGTTTCGCAGTGAAGAAGGCACCTTGACAGTCAGTACCCTGGCTGACGGCCTGCGCAACCCCTGGGCATTGGCATTTTTGCCGGGCGGCAAGGATCTGCTGGTGACCGAGCGTGCCGGCAATTTGCGGCTGGTCAACGCCGAAGGCAAGGTCGGCCCGCCCATCAGCGGTGCGCCCAAGGTCTGGGCCGAGGGGCAGGGTGGCCTGCTGGATGTGGTGCTGTCGCCCGCATTCGACAAGGACCGCACCGTGTACCTGTCCTTCGCCGAGGAGGGCAGTGACGGTAAGGCCGGCACCGCAGTCGGCCGTGGCCAGCTGTCCGAAGACCGGGCCCGGCTGGAAAACTTCACCGTGATCTTCCGCCAGCAGCCCAAGCTGTCGGTGGGTAACCACTTCGGCTCGCGGCTGGTGTTCGACCGCAACGGCTACCTGTTCATCGCCCTGGGCGAGAACAACCAGCGCGCCACTGCCCAGGACCTGGACAAGCTGCAAGGCAAGATCGTGCGCATCCTTCCCGATGGTGAAGTGCCCAAGGACAACCCCTTTGTAGGCAAGGACAACGTGCGACCGGAAATCTGGTCGTTCGGCCACCGCAACCAGCAAGGCGCCGCGCTCAACCCATGGACCGGCAAGCTGTGGACCCACGAGCACGGCCCGCGAGGTGGTGACGAAATCAACATCCCCGAGCCCGGGAAGAACTACGGCTGGCCGATTGCGACTCATGGCATCAATTATTCGCTACTGCCGATCCCCGAGGCCAAGGGCAAGCATGTCGATGGCATGGTCGGCCCACACCATGTGTGGGAGAAGTCGCCTGGCATCAGCGGCATGGCGTTCTACGACAGCCCGACGTTCAAGGCCTGGGACCACAACCTGTTCATTGGTGCACTGGCAACGCAGGAGCTGATTCGCTTGCAGCTGGACGGCGACAAGGTGGTGCATGAAGAGCGCCTGCTGGGGGACCTGAAGGCCCGAATCCGCGATGTGCGGGTAGGGCCGGATGGATACCTGTATGTGCTGACCGATGACAAGGACGGTGCATTGCTCAAGGTAGGCCTGGTCGACTGACGCGGTCCTACACGAATAGCATCTGCCGTGTAGAATTCGTTATGGCCATTGACCCCCAATCCCTGTACCAGAAAGCCTTGACTACTCAGGGCTACGTCGTCGACCCTGCACAGGCCCGTGCCGTCGATGCCTTGCAAGCCTGTTTCCAGGCAGTCGAACACAGCCGCTCTACCCAGGGCATCTACCTTTGGGGCCCGGTTGGCCGTGGCAAGACCTGGTTGATGGACCAGTTTCACCGCTGCCTGCGCATCCCCAGCCGACGCCAGCACTTCCACCACTTCATGGCCTGGGTGCATCAGCGCCTGTTCCAGCTCAACGGCACTGCCGACCCATTGTTGGCGCTGGCCCGGGAGTTGGCCGGGCAGATCCGCGTGCTCTGCTTCGACGAACTGTTCGTCAACGACATCGGCGATGCGATCATCCTCGGCCGCCTGTTTCAGGTGCTGTTCGATCAGGGCGTAGTCATTGTCGCCACATCCAACCAGCCCCCTGAGCAGCTCTACCGCGACGGCTTCAACCGTGAGCGGTTCCTACCGGCCATCGGCGCGATCCAGCGGCATATGCAAGTATTGTCGGTGGCGGGCGAGCAGGACCATCGCCTGCACCCCGGCGCAGCGCGGCAACGCTATTGGGTGGCAGAAGCGGGACAGGTGAGCCAGCTGGGGGAGGTGTTTCGCCAGCTCAGCCCGGACGCTGCAGGCAGTGACCAGCCGTTGGCCATCGGGTCTAGACAGGTGCAGGTCGTGCGGCGCAGCGAGCAGGCTATCTGGTGCCGCTTCACCGACCTGTGCGAACAACCCCTGGCGGCCATGGAGTTCATGGCGCTTTGCGACCGTTTTCCGGCCATTCTGGTGTCGGGTATTCCGGCATTGGGCGGTGAGCAGCAAGCCGGTCGCATTGCCCGTGGCACCGAAGACGGCGCAGCGCGAGTGGTGGCGGGCGACCGTGAGTTGCCAGCACTGTCACCCAAGGACGATGCGGTACGCCGCTTCATCGCCTTGGTTGACGAATGCTACGACCGCCGGGTGGCGTTGTACCTGGAGGCAGAGGTGCCGCTTGAAAGGCTCTACACGCAGGGGTATCTGGCGTTCCCGTATCAGCGGACCTTGAGCCGGTTGCGGGAGATGCAACTCCAGCGGTTTGGCTGAAAGGTGCAGGGGCGCTAAGCGCCCCCGTTTCATTTGCCCAGCCACTCCACCAGCGTGCGATTGAACCGCACGGGCTCTTCGATCTGTGGCGCATGCCCCATGCCTTCAAAGGTGATCAGTTCAGCTTTGGGAATCAGCTTGGCCACCTGTGGCCCCAGCACTTCATACTTGCCCAGCTTCGCCTTCACGTCTGGCGGCGCAATATCACTGCCGATGGCGGTGGTGTCCTTGTCGCCGATCAGTAGCAGCGTCGGCATCTGCAGGTCCTTGAACTCGTGGTACACCGGCTGGGTAAAGATCATGTCGTAGATCAACGCCGAGTTCCAAGCCACCGCTTCATGCCCCGGCCCTTTGTTCAGGCCCACCAGCATCTGCACCCAGCGTTCGTACTCCGGCTTCCAGCGCCCGGCGTAGTAAGTCTTGCGCTCATATTCGCGCACACCATTGGCATCCAGCTTGAGCTCGCGGGCATACCACTGGTCCACGGTGCGGTAGGGCACGCCGAGGGCTTTCCAGTCTTCCAGGCCAATCGGGTTGACCATGGCGAGGCGTTCCACCTGCTGCGGGTACATCAGCGCATAGCGTGTGGCGAGCATGCCGCCCGTGGAATGGCCGAGCACGATGGCCTGCTTCACGCCCAGTTGTTCAAGCAAGGCATGGGTATTGTTCGCCAGTTGCTGGAACGTGTACTGGTAATACGCCGGTTTGCTGGAGGTACAGAAACCGATCTGGTCGGGCGCGATCACACGGTAGCCGGCCTTGCTCAGGGCGTCGATGGTGGTTTCCCAGGTGGCGGCGCAGAAGTTCTTGCCGTGCATCAGCACTACGCTGTGGCCGTTGGCCTGGCCTTGCGCGGGGACGTCCATATAGCCCATCTGCAGGGCCTGGCCCTGGGACTTGAAGTCAAAATGCTTGAGCTGGTGTGGGTAGCTGAAGCCTTCGAGCTGAGGGCCGTAGGTGGGTGACTCGGCGGCGATGGCCGGGCTGCCGACAAGGCAGGCCAGGGCCAGGGCGGTTGCGCGCAGCATGGGGGCACTCCATGTAGGGCCATGTAGGAATAGGCGACTTTAGCAGCCAGGCGCATGTCGGGAACGTGAAAGGTGTTACCAGGCGTGAAACCAGCCCAGGGTGATCATTGCCAGCACCGCATAACGGCCAGCCTTGGCCAGGGTGACCAGCAGCAGAAAGCGCCAGAACGGCTCGCGCATGATCCCGGCGATCAGCGTCAGCGGGTCACCGATCACTGGCATCCAGCTGAGCAGCAGCGACCACTGGCCCCAGCGCTGGTAGCGCTGCTGCGCACGCGCCAGCTGGGCTGTGCTGAACGGGAACCAGCGCTTGTCGCGCAGGTGCTCGATGGCCCGGCCCAACAGCCAGTTCACCACCGAACCCAGCACGTTGCCCAATGTGGCCACCAGCAGCAGGGTCGCCCAAGCCTCGGGCTGGCGCAGCAACAGGCCGACCAGCACGGCCTCCGATTGCAGCGGCAGCAGGGTGGCGGCGCCAAAGGCGCTGAGAAACAGCGCCCACAGGCTCAGCATCAGTAGGTGGCGACCACGGTGTCCTGGCCATCCTGGGTCACGCCGATAACCTGGTAGGCGTCCTTGTGGTCACCCATTTCCATGCCTGGCGAACCCATGGGCATGCCCGGTACGGCCAGGCCCTTGAGGTCATTGCGTTTGGCCAGCAGGCGCACCTGCTCGGCCGGTACGTGGCCTTCGACGAACTTGCCGTCGATCACCCCCGTGTGACACGACGCCAGGCGTGGTGCCACGCCCAGGCGTTGTTTCACCGCGCTCATGTTCGGCTCGACGTGGTCATTGACGGTGAAACCGTTGTCACGCAGGTGGCTGATCCAGGCCTTGCAGCAGCCGCAGTTGGGGTCACGGTAGACATCGATGGTCTCGGCGGCCTGGGCCAGGCCGGTGATCGCCAGCAGCCCCACGGTCAGCAGGTGTTTGCGCAGCATGGTAAAGCACTCCTTCCAGCATTGGTTCAGCAGCATAGCGTAAGCGGCTGGCCACTGAGTTGCACGTTACAGTACTGTCAGCTTGCTGCCTCGTCGACACCGAGGTCGCGCATCAGCAGGGCATGCTCGAGCGCGACCTGCTCCGGAATGGGCAGGTACACCACATGGCCATCGCCCGGTGCCACCTCGATGGCCTGCTGCTGGCTGTTGCACAGGCGGTGCAGGTCGAAGTGGTAGTTGCCGCGCGGGGTCATCAGTTCCAGGTGGTCACCCACGGCGAAGCGGTTCTTCACCTTGACCTCGGCCAGGCCATCGACACGCACGCCGGTCAACTCGCCAACGAACTGCTGGCGCTCCGAGACCGAATTACCTCGCTGGTAGTTCTGGTACTCATCGTGTACGTGACGGCGCAGGAACCCTTCGGTGTAGCCTCGTTGCGCAAGGGACTCCAGGTTGCCCATCAAGGTGCGGTCGAACGGCCGCCCGGCCACGGCGTCGTCAATGGCCTGGCGATATGACTGCACCGCGCGGGCACAGTAGAAGTGCGACTTGGTGCGCCCTTCGATCTTCAGCGAATGCACGCCCATGGTGGCCAGGCGCTCGACGTGCTGGATGGCACGCAGGTCCTTGGCGTTCATGATGTAGGTGCCGTGTTCATCCTCGAAGGCTGGCATTTCAGTGCCGGGGCGGTTGCTTTCCTGCAGCAGGAACACCTGCTCGGTCGGGGCGCCCAGGCCAAGGGTGGGCTGCACTTCGCGCACGATGTCGCCGGTGGCGTTCTCGGTGGCCGGCGTGGCGTCGTACTTCCAGCGGCAGGCGTTGGTGCAGGTGCCCTGGTTGGCGTCACGCTTCTTGAGGTAGCCCGACAGCAGGCAACGGCCGGAGTAGGCCATGCACAGGGCGCCGTGGACGAACACCTCCAGCTCCATGCCAGGCACCTGCTGGCGGATTTCCTCGATTTCTTCGAGCGACAGCTCGCGTGAAAGGATGACCCGGCTCAAGCCCAGTTGCTGCCAGAACTGTACGCTGGCCCAGTTCACCGTATTGGCCTGCACCGACAGGTGAACCGGCATCTGCGGGAAGTGCTGGCGCACCAGCATGATCAGGCCGGGGTCGGACATGATCAGCGCATCCGGCGCCATGTCGATCACTGGCGCCAGGTCTTTGAGGAAGGTCTTGAGCTTGGCGTTGTGCGGAGCAATGTTGACCACCACGTAAAAGCGCTTGCCCAACGCATGCGCCTCCTGGATGCCCAGCGCGAGGTTGGCATGGTCGAACTCATTGTTACGCACCCGCAAGCTGTAGCGCGGCTGGCCTGCATAGACCGCGTCGGCACCGTAGGCAAAGGCATAGCGCATGGTCTTGAGGGTGCCGGCGGGGGCCAGCAGTTCGGGCTTGGCAGTCGGGTTCATGTGCGTACCGGGGCAAAAGGCGCGGATGCTAGGGCTGGCGCAAAAAACGTGTATTGATTTGCATCAAAGGAGTGGTGGCACTTTTACCCACGCGGCGCGCACTAATATCCCAGAAGCCATTCGAGGACCTGCGATGAACGAAGCTGCGCTACAGAACAAAGCCCTGGCCGTACTTTTGGCGCTGGTGACCATCGCCTTTTTCTGGATATTGCTGCCTTACTACGGTGCGATTTTCTGGGCGGTGATACTGGGCATTCTGTTTGCCCCGCTGCAGCGGCACCTGCTGATCCGCTTTGGGCGCAGGCGCAACCTGGCCGCTGCCACCACGATGCTGGTGTGCCTGCTGGTGGCGATCCTGCCAGTGATCATCACCAGTGCACTGTTGGTGCAGGAGGGGGCCACGCTGTACCAGCGTATCGAAAGCGGGCAACTGGACATCGCCGGTTACGTCGAGCGCGGCAAGGACATGCTCCCGGCGTTCGCCCAGCATGGCCTGGACAACATGGGTATGGGCAACCTCGACGCGTTGCGCGAAAAAATCACCAAGTGGGCAACCCAGGGTAGCCAGGTATTGGCCAGCCAGGCGTTCAGCTTCGGTCAGGGTACGTTCGAGTTCGTGATCAGCTTTGGCATCATGATGTACCTGCTGTTCTTCTTCCTGAGAGAAGGCGCCGAGGTGGCTCGTCGTGTGCGCCTGGCCGTGCCACTGCCCGAACCCCAGAAGCGCCGTTTGCAGCTGAAATTCAACCGGGTGGTGCGGGCGACGGTGAAAGGTAACGTGCTGGTGGCCATTACCCAAGGGGCGCTGGGCGGGTTCATCTTCTGGGTGCTGGATATCCCCAGTGCGTTGGTGTGGGCGGTGCTGATGGCGTTCCTGTCGCTGCTGCCGGCAGTGGGCGCTGGCATCGTCTGGGCGCCGGTGGCCGCGTATTTCCTGCTGACCGGGGCCATATTGCCGGGGGTGATCCTGACCGCGTTCGGGGTGCTGGTGATCGGCCTGGTGGACAACCTGCTGCGGCCGATCCTGGTGGGCAAGGACACGCGTATGCCGGACTATCTGATCCTGGTGTCGACGTTGGGTGGGCTGGCGGTCTTTGGGCTCAACGGTTTCGTAATCGGGCCATTGATCGCAGCACTGTTCGTGTCCAGCTGGGCAATCTTTGCCTCGACCAAGCCGCAAGTGCAGTTGCCGCAGTAGACCGTGCACGGGGGCCGCAAAGCGGCCCCACTTGCCGGCTCAGGAGGCCTGCGGCATCTCGCCCTTGGCCAGGCGCCGGTTGATGTCGGCGATCACTTCGGGCAGCTCGTTGATGGTGTCGATCAGGTAGTGCGAGCGGGAGCCTGCGAACAGCGTGTGAATGCGCGTGCGCTCGCTTTCCAGCTTCTCGGCGCTCAGTGCACGGTAGCCTTCCCAGGTCAGCCCCAGGGCATTGCCCGAACACACCAGGGCCACGGTCCACATGCCGGCGCGTCGGCCTTCGAGAATGCCCGGCACGGTGTCATCCACCTTCACGCAGGCCGCTACGTCGTCGATGCCAAGGGCAATCACGTTGGCCAAGGCCTGGGCTGGCCAGGGGCGACCGTTCGGGGTTTCATCGGTGGCTACCACATGGTCGGCCACGTAGCCATTCTGCGCGGCCAGCTCCACCACCTTGTCCATCACCACTTTCGGGTAACCCGAGCAGGAGCCGATCTTCAGGCCGTTCTGGCGCAGGCCGGTCAAGGTTTCCAGGGCACCGGGGATCAGTGCCGAGTGCACGGCGATCTTCTCGATCTGCAGTGGCATGAAGCGGTTGTAGATGGCGGTGACATCATCGTCGGTGGGGGTGCGGCCGAACACCTTGCGGTAGCGCTCGGCAATTTCCGGTACGTCGCACAGGGTGCGGATGTGGTCCCATTTGCCCATGCCCATCGGGCCTCGGGCTTCCTCGATGGTCACTTGCACGTCGAATTCGGCGAACGCCTCGACGAAGATCTGGGTCGGCGCGAAGGAGCCAAAATCGACCACGGTGCCGGCCCAGTCGAGGATGGCGGCTTGCAGCTGGGTAGGGTTGCTGTAGTTCATGTGCGCTAATTCCTGAAGTCGGGTGGGCAAAGGGTCAGATGTCCAGCACTTCCATTTCCCGCAGCACTTGGGCCACGGCATTCACGGCGGCTTGCATGCCGTCGGCTCCGACCACGCCGATGCAACCGACGCGGAAGGTTTCGACCTGGGTCAGCTTGCCCGGGTAAAGGATGAAACCCTTGGCCTTGACCCGCTCGTAGAAGTCTTTGAACTGGTAGCGGGCATCGTTGGGTGCATGAAACGTGACAATGATCGGCGCCTGGATCTCGGCCGGCAGGAAGCTGCGCAGGCCGATGGCCGCCATGCCGTCGAGCAGGGTCTTGCAGTTGTTGGCGTAGCGCTGGTAGCGGGCCGGCAGGCCGCCTTCCTCATTGTATTGCTGCAGTGCTTCATGCAGGGCCGCGACCACGTGGGTGGGGGGTGTGAAGCGCCACTGGCCGGTCTTGGCCATGTAGGCATGCTGGTCGTGAAGGTCCATGGCCAGCGAGTGGGCATTGCCTTCGGCGGCGGCCAAGGCTGCTTTTTCGGCGAAGACGAAGCCCATGCCGGGTACGCCTTCCAGGCACTTGCCGGAGGCGGCGATAAGTGCTTCGAAGGGGATTTCGCGGGCGTCGATTGGCAAGGCGCCGAACGAGCTCATGGCATCGATGATCAGGCGTTTACCGTGGCGTTTGATGACCTGGGCGATCTCGGGCAGCGGGTTGAGGATGCCTGTGCTGGTTTCGCAGTGGATCAACGCGACGTGGGTCACGGCCGGGTCGGCAGCCAGCAGGCGGTCGACATCCGCGGCGGTAGTTGGCTGGTCTTCGGCGGTTTCGAAGGTGCTGTACGTGCGGCCCAGCACTTTGCAGATTTTCGCCAGACGCTGGCCGTAAGCGCCGTTGATCAGCACCAGAACCTTGCCATCGCGTGGCACCAGGGTGCCGATGGCCGCTTCCACGGCGAATGTGCCGCTGCCTTGCAGGGGCACGCAGTGGTGGCTGGCGCTGCCGTCGATGATCGCCAGCAGTTGCTCGCACACGCTGGCCGTCAGTTGGTTGAAATCGCGGTCCCAGGAGCCCCAGTCCACCAGCATGGCTTGGCGGGTGCGGATTGATGTGGTCAGGGGACCTGGGGTCAGCAGAATCGGGGCGTTGCTCATTCCGTTATTCCTCACAAGCGGTGGGCTGAAACGACGGGGCCTAGGTTGCAATTCACGCTGTCATCAATCAAATTGTTTGTTGTTATCTCAGCTATAAGTCAGGCCGATAGAAATGAACCTGTTCCAGCTCCGCGCCTTTGACGCCGTGGCCCGTGAGGGCAGCTTTACCCGTGCCGCCGAGCGGCTGTTCATCAGCCAGCCGGCCGTGACCGGGCACGTCAAGGCGCTGGAGGAGCACTACCAGATCACCCTGCTGCGGCGTACCGCACGGCGGGTGGAGTTGACCGAGGAGGGCACTCGCCTGGCAGCCATCACCCGCGCCATGTTCGGCCTGGCCGAAGAGGCACAGGCCATGCTTGAAGCCAACCGGCAGTTGCTGACCGGGCGCCTGGAGGTGGCGGCCGATGGCCCGCATCGGGTCATGCCCATGCTGGCGCAACTGCGCGAGCGCTACCCCGGCATCACGGTCAACTTGCGGCTGGGCAATGCCCAGGAAACGCTGGCTGCGCTGTTGTCCGAACACGCCGACGTGGCGGTGCTGACCGAGATCGAGCCGCGCAAGGGCCTGTACCTGCAGAACCTCTGCGAATCACGCCTGTGTGCGTTGTTGCCTGCGGGGCATGGCTGGGCCCACGACGACGGCGATTTGCCCCTGGCCGAACTGCACCAGCAGATCATGGTGCTGCGCGAACCCAGCTCCACCACGCGGCGTACCTTCGACAAAGCCTGCGTCAGGGCGGGCGTGCAGCCGCGTGTACTGCTGGAGCTGGACAGCCGTGAGGCGGTAACCGAGGCGGTGGCTTCGGAGCTGGGTATTGGTGTGGTTTCTTCTACAGAAGTGGCCAATGATCCGCGGGTGGTGGCACGGCCATTGTCTGGCGACGGCCTGGTCAACCAACACCTGATCGGTTGCCTGGAGCGCCGTCGCGAATTGCGCCTGATCCAGGCGTTCCTGGGCCTGGCGGTGGGGCTGTGATGGCTGTTTTCAGCAAGGCGGCCTAAGATGGCCGGCAACACGCCGACAGGACCGTCGATGAGCGACAAAGACACTATTTCCATGCAGCTGGTGCGTGAAGCGCTGTTGCAAACCTGCCCCGCCGGTGAGCCCGATAGCAGCTTGCTGGCCCGGGCGGGCATCGCCGTTGAACACTTGCACTTGCCAGAGGCGCGTGTCAGTGCAGAGTCCTATGCCCGGTTGTGGCGCCTGCTGGCACGCCGCTGCAACGACGAGTTCTTCGCCATGGACCCACGCGGCCTGCGCAGTGGCAGCCTGGCGTTCATGTGCCGTGCCAGCATGGGCCAGCCGACCTTGGGCGCTGGCCTGGAAACCGCGCTGGCATTCCTTTCGCTGATGCTCCAGGACATGCAGCCCAGCCTGGTGCGCCAGGAAGGTTTGGCCGAGATGGTCATCAATGAGCCGCGTGACGAACCGCGCCGCGCGTTCACCTATTTCACGTTCTGGATGATCGTGCATGGGGTGGCGTGCTGGCTGGCCGGGCGGCGTATCCCGATTCTGAGCATTGACCTGCGTTGTGCCGAGCCACCCTTTTGTGACGACTATCGGGTGATGTTCTCGGAAAACCTGCATTTTGAGCGCCCGCGCACACGCATGATCGTTGCCTCGGCGTGCCTTGACCTGCCGTTGAAGCGCAACGAGGAGGAACTGCAGCGATTTCTTGCCGAAGCGCCGGGCAATATCCTGGTCAAGTACCGTGACCCGGCCAGCCTCGGGCGACGCATACGAACCGACCTGCTGGGCCTGGCCCCTGAACATTGGCCAGATGCTGACAGCCTGGCACGGCAGTTGTGCCTGTCGCCTTCGACCCTGCGCCGGCGCCTGGCCGAAGAGGGGCAGAATTACCAAGGGTTGAAGGACAGTGTACGCAGAGAGTTGGCGATCGCCTGGTTAAGCCGGGAAGACGTGGCCATGGGCGAGCTTGCCGAGCAGTTGGGGTTTGCCGACAACAGTTCGTTCTACAAGGCGTTTCGCAAATGGTTTGGCTGTAACCCTGGGCATTATCGGGCATTGATTCAGGCCCGCGGGGCTGGGCACTGAGGGACCAACGCTTCCGGCTGTGGCGCCGCAAACGGTAAGGGCAAGGTGGCAGGTCGAATCATGCCTGAGGATCCTGACCATGCCCCAACCGACGATTCACCCGAAACTGCTGCACCCGGCCAACGACTTCATCGCCGAGCAGTTGCCCACCTGGCTGAGGGGGGCCGGACCAAAACCACTGGCGTTGCTGCGGGCCTGCATGACGGCACATTTGCAGAGCCAGAAACGCATGGCGGCGGCCTCGCAGCAGCTGCAACCGCTTGAGCGGTTTGCCGCTCTGCACTTCGAGCAGGCGATGAAGTCGCAACTGAAGCTGGAAATGGATCTGACCAACGTCAACTGGCGTGAAGAGCGACGGCGCTTGAAGGTCAGCCAAGGCCAGCTTCAGGCGTTCGAGGCTTATTTCGTGACCGTGCCGGCCTTGCAGAAGTTGTTGCAGAACTTCATGGAAGGTGAGTCGTTCTTTACCGACACGGCGCTGATCGATGCAACCACTGCGCCTGGCGAGCCAGTACGTGTCATCACGCAGCGCGTCGACGATGTGGTGCAGCTGTGCCGTAGCGCAGATGTCGGTCAGGCCTATCAAGACCATCTCGATCAAGTACTGACGGCCAGTTTCAAGCGCCAGCTGGCCATCGACAGGCGCCTTGAGTTAGCGGTTGCAATCGAGATTGCGGCCCTCAAAGGGCAACTTGCAGGTAGTGACCTGCGAATGCTGCGTGAAGTCGGGCAAGGCAAGCGTCCAGAGCTGTTTTCGGACCATGAGCTCAACATGAGTACGTTGCAGATCCTGGGGCACCGGGTAGAAGGCGCCATTGTGTTCCAGCTGGTGGGAACACCAAGCGGGTTCCCCGGTCTGGTCTTCAACCCCAGACGTCTGCTGAGCGTGCTGCTTTATCTGCCAGACGACCCCGTTCAGCCGCTGCGCCGTTACGATGACTGGCGTTCGGCTAACCGAGGCCTGGTGGCTGCCATGGGCAATGCCCGGTTCCGCCAGTCGATTGCACGTCGGATTGCACTTGGCGGGCAGGCGGATTATCAGCAGACGCTGGGCAAGCGCCTGCTGGATGACCAACCGGACCTGGAACCCTGCTCCGTTGCTGCAGGAAACGAAGCGTTCATCGACCTGGCCGTCGGGCATGTGCAGCGCATCAAGGATGATGCGGCTTTCCTGGCCGTGCCGACGGCGCAGGCGAACACCAGGGCTGCGTCAGAACGATTGCGAAAGCTGGAGACTGCGGGGCTGGTACTGCTGAACCTGGTCGGGTTTTTCGTGCCGGCCGTTGGCGCACTGCTCTTGGCGGATCTGGCCCGGCAGGTGCTGGGTGAAGTATTCGAAGGTGCGCGTGACTGGGCTCAGGGGCACCAGCACGAAGCACTGGAGCACCTGCTTCAGGTGGCCACTACAGTGGCTGCCGGCGCTGCGGTCGCCACGGGCGTGCAGATAGCGCGCAGTACGTTTGTCGAGCAGTTGGAGCCGGTCCTCACCGAGGCGGACAAGCAACGTCTATGGCATTACGACCTACGTCCTTACCAGGCACACGCGACCGTGCCAACCTTGACTGAACTGGATAACGGGCTGCTTAGCGATGGCCAGGCCCACTGGTGGCGGTGCGAGGGTGTGCTGTACCGGGTGCGCCGGGATACAGCGGGCACCTGGCGATTATTGCACCGTGACGGCGCGGGCGTGTTTGGCCCTTCTCTGGAGAGTAACGGTGAGCGTGCCTGGCGGCTCAGGTACGAGCGGCCGCTGGAGTGGCAGGGCAGTGAGCGACTACTCATGCGTCTATGGCCTGGCGCAGCTGGATTGAGCCCGGAGCGGATCTCGCAAATCCTTACAGTCGCGGATGTCGATGAGGCGCATTTGCGCGGTTTGCTGGTAGAAGGACGGCACCTGCCCGTAGCGCTGCGCGATACCTTGGAGCGTTTTGCCGTCGATGACAGGATCGAGGTGTTCTTTGCCGAACTAGGGGCGCAAGGCCACGATGCCGAAGCCTTGCAGTGGTGCAATGACAGATTGGGGCTGCAAGGGCTACAACTGTCGGAACAGATCCAGGCGATTCAGGCCTCTGCGCAAAACCTGCGGGCCCCGATGCTGGAGCATTTTGCCAAAGCCTACCTGGTTGATGATCCGCTGTTGGCCACGCTGAAGGGCAGTTTTGCGGGGCTGCCTGACGCCTATGCGCTGGATTTGCTCAAAAACGCCAGTGTTGAGCTACGCCAACGCATGGTGAGTGAGTCTCGCGTGCCGATGGCGTTGGCCGAGCAGGCGCGCGCGATGCTGCAGCAGGCCCGCCTTACACGGGTACGCGAGGCTTTGTTCTTGCGTAATGGTTACAACGCCGACTGGGTGACCTTGGTATTCGCCTTGCTGCGTCGCCGGAGCTTGGCGCCTGGAAGCATCAACCTGATATTGCGCGAGGGGTCAGCCTTTGGCCCTGCACTGGAAAAACTGTTCCCTGAGCAAGGCGGGACAGATCAGGGCACGGTGATGGTGTGGCGTGACGGCAGCTTTGATCTCTACGACGGGATGGGCCAGGAAAACGAGATAGCGGTGGCGCAGCCCCACGGGCTATTCGAAGTGCTGGCCGCCTGCCTGCCGTCCACTTTCCTGCAGCGTGAAGGGTGGGCTGGCGAAGGTGCTGCAGCGCGCATCCGTGTGTCGATGCAAGGCTGGCTACCGCGTGACCGCCTTGAGTTGATCCGTTTGCTAGGGTGGCGTGAAGCCAGGCCCGTTGCTTCTCCCTTGCACCGTTTGCCCGATGGGCGGGTTGGCTATTTGCTCAGCGGCCGGGGCACTTCGTCAGCGACTCAAAGGCAGGTGCTGCTGCGTCGGATTCGTAGCCTGTACCCTTCGTTCGATGACGATGCCGTCGAACGCTTCTTGCAGATGCTCTTGAGGAGCTCGCACTCGGCTTACGCCAATCTGCTGCATCAGGAGCAACAGTACCGCAGGCTTGATGAGAGCCTTGTTCGCTGGACCGATGCTGTATCCGGGCCTCAACGTGGGCAGCGGCAGCTGGTAGCAAGCGCGTTTCGCCACGCGTGGCGCCTGGAGGGTGATCGGGTTCATTTTCCCGATGATGCGCAAAGTGGATTGAGACTTGGTGTTCTCAATGTGCCGGCCGGCGGTTTGCCTGTCCTACCAGTAGGTACTGACTTTGGCCACATCACGGACCTTGCGCTGGTGGGGTTGCGGCTACAAGCTTTGCCGGCAGGTTTTCTGAACTTTTTCCCTGGCTTGCGGCGCCTGGACCTGAGCAGAAATGCCTTGCTTGCGCTTCCGCAAGGGCTCGAAATGTTGCCCCGGTTGCGCTATTTGCACCTGGCCAGCAACCGGATTCGGATGACGGCGCCCCATGCGGGGGCCTTGGCGCAGCTCGTCAACCTGCGCACGTTGGACCTGAGTGGCAACCCGTTGGGTGCGATCAGCTTGCGTTTCAACCAACTTTCCCGGTTGCGCGAGCTGCATCTGTATCGCACGGGTCTGCAGGTGGTGCCGGATGGCCTTGAATGGTGTGGCCTGCTTGAGCATGCCGACCTGCGAAATAACCAGATTTCCAGTTTGCCCCAGGCATTGATCGATGCTCCGCTGGCGCTGCGCCAGCGGCTGCTTGTAGAGGGTAACGCGCTGTCGGTGGCCGATCGCGAACGTTTGTACGCGGTACAGCCGGGACCGGGGCACTTGCAAGGGGAGGAGGCGGACATTCTGCATGCCAGGACGGCCTGGCTGGCGACTCTGGATGAGCATGATCAGTTAAACAGGTCTGGGCAGTGGGACGCGTTGAGACAGGAACCAGGCAACACGCAGTTCTTCCTGCTACTGGCAGAGCTGATTGACAGCGCCGATTTTCGGCTTGCACGTGAAGACCTTTCGCGAAGAGTGTGGGGTATGGTGGAGTCCGCCTCGCACGATACCCGGATCCGTGAAGAGCTTTTTGACCGCGCAGCGGACCCGCGTACATGCGTTGATAGTGTGGCGCATTGCTTCAGCCAGCTCGAAGTCCGCATGAGAGTGCTGCAAGTGACATTCGGGGGCGACCCGATTGCCACGCGTGATGCCCGCCTGTTGTTGGCTCAGCGCATGTTCCGGCTTGATGAGGTGGAACGTATCGCCCGTGCCGACTGCCTTGATCGGTTGGCCGAAGGGCACGCTGTGGATGAGGTCGAGGTCAGCCTGGCGTATCGCACGGGTTTGGCGAGCCGCCTGAACCTGATAGGGCAACCGCGGACCCTGCAGTTCCGTGCCATTGCCGGGGTTACGCAGGCACACCTCGATCAGGCATATGCGACCGTGCTGCGTGCTGAAACGGGTGTAGAGCGGGTTCGCTATATCAGTCAGCGAGACTTCTGGGCGCCGTACCTGCGTGTCAGGTATCCCGAGGCGTATGCGCGGATCTCCGACGATTTCGACACGCGGATGGATACCCTGGATCAGGAGAAGGAAGCCCTGAGCAGTAGTGACTATGTGAAACGCTGTGAGCAGCTGAAGCGGGAAAGGGAACAGGCGTTCGATGCACTTGCCCTGCAGCTGACCGAGCAGGAACTGAACATGCCGTTGCAGGACCGCCCGCGCCAGGGCGTCTGATCTGCCCGCACCCGTTCCCTCTGCATCCTGGTCAGGCAGTTGAGCAACATGGTTGGCTTCGTCCAATAGCTGGGGAACCAACCATGACCACCAACGCGACTGGCCACGATCAATTCATGGCTGCCAGATTACCTGAGTGGCTCAAACGTGCTTCAAAGGGCCAGATCAATACCTTGCGTACCAGCCTGAACGCGCATCATGCCAGCCAGGCGCGCCTGCGTGGGCTCACCGTCGAGCTACTGCCGCTCCAGCCGTTTGCCGAGAAACACCTGCTGGCACTGCTGGATGCACCGTTGCCTGATGGGCAGGCGTTTGCCCAGCTCGAATGGCTGAGGGTTGCTCCGCGGTTCGGCACTCTGCCAGGCACATTGCAGCAGACGTACGCGTACAGCCAAACACGTGAAAACGGGTTGCTGCGGCTGATGCGCAACTTCGCTGCGAATACAAGCTATTACATAGGTACCGGGCTGGTTCTGCCCGGCAGCGATAAGCCCTTGAATGCATCGCTGGACGCATTGATTGCGGCTTGTCGCGATCTGGACGTTGGCCAGAAATATCAGGACGAGCTGGAAAGGATCTTTCATCCGGCTACTCAAGCGATGCTGGCTGCAGACAAACGTTCGGGGTTGAAACTGGCCACCGAAATTGCAGCTTTGCAGGGAAACATAAGCGCCGATGTACAGATCGCCTTGCGTGAGGTGGTGGACCACGGTGAGCCGCACCGACAGCAAGGGTTGACGGGTGACCCGATGCTGCTGAAGGCGCTAGGGCAACCTGTGGCCGACGGGTTGCTGATTCACCTGCGTGACAAGGCAGGGAATGAACGGGGCATCGTCCTTTACCTGGCGAGTGATCCTCGGCAAGCGCTGCGTTTCTTCGACGATGCGCTCGCCATGAACAGCATGCTGGCATCGCTGTTGAAGGAGCCATCGTACTGGCAGTACTTCACGCAGCTGATCAGCATCGAGCACCGTGCAGCGTTCGTCAGCACCCTTGGCAAGCGCCTGAAGGACGCACTACCGGACCTGGCGCTTGAAGGCACGGCACCGGGCGGCGGGATTTTCACGGAATTGGCGACCCGGCAAGTGCAAAGGGTCAAGAATGATGCCCGCTTGTTGCTGGTACCAACCGCCGACGCTGATAGCCAGGCCATAAGCGCCAGACACGCGCAATGGAAGGCTGCGGGTCTGGACCTGATAAACCTCGCCGGATTGTTCATTCCCGTCGTGGGCGCCTTGTTGTTGGGTCAGTTGGTTGCCCAGACCTGCTCGGAAGTGTTCGAAGGGATAAGGGACTGGTCGAGCGGGCACCAACATGAAGCGCTGGAGCATTTGCTAGGGGTGGCCGAGACCTTGGCGGCCACGGCTGCGACAGTGGCGGCGGTCAGTTTTGTGCGCAGTGCGTTTGTCGCGCGCCTGGAGCCGGTAAGCCTTGGGAATGGGCGCGGTCGGCTATGGCATTTCGATCCCGCGAATTATCGCTCCATGCCGGGCTCTATCGGTCTGCTGGAAGAGGGAAGGTATGGTGAGGATGAACGTCGCTGGGTCCGTATCGACGGGCGCTATCACGAAGTGCACCAGCCGATCACTGGCGGCCCCTATCGCTTGCGTCATGCAGCGGGTGAGGGTGGCTACGGGCCGGTGGTGTTGCACAACGGTGAGCGTGGCTGGCGCCTGATGCGCGAGCAACCGCATGGCTGGCAGGACCCTGCACACATGCTGGATGCTTTGTGGCCACAGCATCCCGCTGTCGATGCGCATCAGGCCGAGCAGATACTGCGGGTCGCCGATATGGATGAAGATGAGTTGCGCGGGGTGCTGGTGGAGGACCGACCGGCTCCCGTGAACCTCGGGCAAACTCTGCGCGCCTTCCAGGCACATGCACGTATTCAGACATTTTTCGAGCGCGTTCGGCTGAAGGCATTGATGCCATCCGACAGTGAGCTGTTGACCTGGAGTGAAGGCCGGCCAGACGTTGGGGTAGGGCTGGAGCAGTTACTGGCGCACGAGGCCGAGTTGCGCCCGCAGCTGTTTGCCCACCTGACAGAGCAGCCGCTTGTGCAAGGTCCCTTGAGCTTGTTGGTCAAACGGGACTTCCCTGGCCTGCCGGCCGCCTACATAAACGAGCTGGCCGGCCAGGCAGGTGAGCTTGAGCACGAAATGGCGCGGGTCGAGCAGCGCCTGCCTTTGTCGTGTGCGAAGCACGCCCGTTCGCTCCTGCGCCTGGCGCGGTTGAACCGGGGGCTGGCCGGGTTGTATCTGAGCACGGCCTATAGCGACGTCACCGGCGAGCTGGCCCTTGCGTTGCTGGATACCTTCGAGCTTGACCAGCTCGACATCGACTTGCGTGACAGCGCGATTGATGGGCGGTCTGTCAAGCACCTTGGTAGCGGCGGGCAGAGCGAGGCGGAAAGGGTACTGGTCCGCCATGAGGGCAGGTTTCAGATCTACAACGGGTTGGGCGAGCAACAAGCGGTTCCGCCCGGCGAACCTGGCTGTATCTTCGAGGCACTCGTTGCCGCCCTCACGTCTGAACAGCGGACGGCGATGCAGTTGGCGGGCAGTGCTTCGGCAGGCCAACTGCGTGCGCAGCTTCTGGAGCGGTTACCCGGATCCCATTGGGGTATCGCACGCATGCTCGGTTGGCCGGAGCAGGGTGCCTGGTTCAATCCAGGGCGTCGCCTGGAGGACGGGCGGGTGGGCTACACGCTCAGTGGCCGCTCTTCAGCTGCCCCCCGCGATGAGCGGGCAATCGATCGTAACCAGTTACGATCGCTTTATCCTGGCCTGGATGAGGCCGCGCTGGAGGTGGAACTGGCGCGTTTGCAAGCAGGCTCGCAGCCCGTGCTGGAGCGCCTGGTGGTGTTGCAGGATCACCATGATCAGCTAACGCAATACCTGAACCGCTGGGTCAGTGCCGAGCTACAGGAGGGGCGGCAAGCCGCACGCAGGTTGACGGCCGATAGCATATTGCGAGCCTGGCGACTGCAGGGCGAGCCTGTCTCGACCGGCTCAGGGCAAACCCAGGGGCAGCGCTTGTCGTTGAGGGGTTTGCATTTACGCACGCTGCCGGCACTACCCCCGCAAATCGACTTCCATCGCATCACCGCGCTAAGCGTGAACGACAGCTTGGTTACAGACATTCCGGTCGATTTCCTACGTCCCTTCACTGCCTTGACGGACCTCAATCTCAACAGCAACGGCTTGATGCGCATACCAGTGGGTGTTGCACATCTGCCACATATTCAAGTGCTCCGATTGGCGCATAATCAGATAAGGCTCGATGCTCAGGCAATCGGCATTCTGCATGGCCTGCCAAACCTTACGCATCTTGACCTCAGCTACAACCGGCTGGAAGCGTTGGACATGAGCTTCCATCATCTCTCCCGACTGAGAAGTCTGAACCTGCGCCATTGCCGTCTCGGCGCCTGGCCGCGACGCTTGGAGCTGTGTGGCCTGCTTGAGTGTGCTGACCTGCGCGACAACCAACTGCGTGAGGTGCCGGCGGAAATCCAGCAGATGCCGCATGCGTTTCGGCGTGCCATTCTGATAGAGCGCAACCCCTTGTCGCCCATGCAACTCCGTAGATTTTACGCGCTCGATGTGATCGAGGAGCATCGGCACTCGCCTGAGCAGTCATGGACATTTGACCTGGCCCGGACTCGCACGCTTTTGGCCGAGCATGAGGATGCGGCGGTTCGGGCGACGCGAGAGGCCGTGTGGCAGCGTTTGCTGGCGCAAGCGAATAGCAGTGGGTTCTTCAGGTTGTTGGCTCGCCTGGAAATGACGGCTGACTACACGGGCGCTGGCGAAGGACGGGTTGCGCTGGTTGACGGAGTATGGGCATTGCTGGCCGCACTGGACAACGACCCCGTGCTCTGCCGGCGAATTTTCGAATGGGCTGACGCGCCGCTGTCGTGTTCGGATGCTGTCGCCAGCCGGTTCAGTGAATTGCAGGTGCAGGTCAGGCAGGCGCAGGCTGAAGCAAACGCGGTCAATCCTGAAAGCAGCAATCAGCTGCTGGAACTGGGCCGGCAACTGTTCCGGCTGGATCAGGTGGAGGGGATTGCCCGCCAGGATTACCGGCAGCGTCTGGCCGCCGGTGAGCCCGTTGATGAGTTGGCATTGGGACTTGCCTACAGGATACGACTTCGCAGCCGTTTGCAGCTGCCTGGTCAGCCGTACGCCATGCGCTATCCCGATGCTGTCACGCTTGCACAGGCCCGGATAGAGGATGCATTTCGGCGGGTTAACCACGCGCAGACCATCGAGAACTTGACCGATAGCCTGAGTCAGCGGGCGTTCTGGAACCGTTACCTGCGCCAGCAGCATGGCCGCATGTTTGATGCCATCCGTGCAGACTACTCGCAGCGCATGCTTCGGCTGCAGGCTCAGCGGCCTGCGTTGTCGGCGATGGCCCTTGAGCAGCAGCAAACTCGACTACGGGAGCAACAGGGCGTCGATATCGAGCGCCTGGTCGCGGCGCTCACCCAGTCCTACCTGCGCGCCGCAGAGCGCGGGCAGGGGTAACGAGAGGCGGCCAAACCGGTCATCCAGATTGACAGCTTTGGCCATTGCCGCCGCGCTTGAGCGGCGCGAACATCGTTGGACCGATGGTTTAACTCCAAAAACAAGAAACCAGGAGTCTGACGATGCGCGATTACGCCGAGGCCGCCCGTGCGTTCGACCATGCCAATGCTGTTACGGCGGCATTGCATGGCAACCTCGAAGCCCTCAATGCCTGTGTCGAATGTTGTGATCGGCATGCCGGAAGCGGCAAGCTGGCGCTGATTTACGAAGACCGCGATGGCAACAGCGCGCGCTACAGCTTCGATCAGCTCAAGGCGCAGGCAGCCCGGTTTGCCAATGTGCTCAAGGCGCAGGGGGTGGAGGCCGGAGACCGGGTGGCGGGGTTGATGCCGCGTACGCCCGAACTGCTGGTCACCATCCTCGCCACCTGGCGCCTGGGGGCGGTTTACCAGCCGTTGTTCACGGCGTTCGGCCCCAAGGCCATCGAGCACCGGCTTGAACAATCCCATGCCCGAGTGGTCGTCACCGACAGCCAGAACCGCGCCAAGCTGGACGATGTGCAGGCCTGTCCGACCATCATCACCGTCAGGGCCCGCAGCGGTGAGCTGGACTTCCAGCAATGCCTGGAACGCGCAGCGGATGCATGCGAGCCGGTGATGCGCTCAGGCAACGATCCGTTCCTGCTGATGTTCACCTCTGGAACCACCGGCCCGGCAAAACCATTGGAAGTGCCACTGCGGGCGATTGTCGCGTTCCAGGGCTACATGCGCGATGCCATCGAACTGCGTCCCGAGGACAACTTCTGGAACCTGGCCGACCCGGGTTGGGCGTATGGCCTGTATTACGCCGTTACCGGCCCGTTGTCGCTAGGGCACGCCACCACCTTCTACGATGGCCCGTTCAGTGTTGAAAGCTGCGCCCGGGTGATCGACAAGCTGGGCATCACCAACCTGGCTGGCTCGCCCACCGCGTACCGTTTGCTGATTGCTGCGGGCAATGAATTCTCGGCGCCGATCAAGGGCCGCCTGCGGGTGGTCAGCAGTGCTGGCGAACCGCTTAACCCGGAAGTGATCCGCTGGTTCTCCGACGAACTGGGCGTGACCATTCACGATCACTACGGCCAGACCGAACTGGGCATGGTGCTGTGCAACCACCATGGTTTGAGGCACCCGGTGCACCTGGGTTCGGCCGGCTTTGCCATCCCTGGCCACCGCATCGTGGTGGTGGACGAGCAGGGTAACGAACTGCCGGCCGGCCAGCCGGGCATCCTTGCTGTCGACCGTGAGCAATCACCGTTGTGCTGGTTCGGTGGCTACCAGGGCCTGCCGACCAAGTCCTTCGTTGGCAAGTATTACCTCAGCGGCGACACCGTCGAGCTGAACCAGGACGGCAGCATCAGCTTCGTCGGCCGCAGCGATGATGTGATCACCACCTCCGGGTATCGGGTTGGCCCGTTCGATGTGGAAAGCGCGCTGATCGAGCACCCGGCGGTGATCGAGGCGGCGGTGATCGGCAAGCCCGACCCGGAGCGCACCGAGCTGATCAAAGCGTTCGTGGTATTGGCCCGTGGCTACAACGGCAGTGCCGAGCTGGAGGAAACCTTGCGTCAGCACGTACGCCAGCGGCTGTACGCGCATGCCTACCCCAGAGAAATCGAATTCGTCAGCGAGCTGCCCAAAACCCCGAGTGGCAAGCTGCAACGCTTCATCCTGCGTAACCAGGAAGTCGCCAAACAAAACGCGCAACAGGCCACCCCTGCCAGCGCTTGAAAGGAAACCGATCATGCAGATAGCCAACAAACACTTCATCGTCAGCGGCGCCGCCTCCGGGCTGGGTGCTGCGACTGCGCAGATGCTGGTCGAAGCCGGCGCCAAAGTCATGCTGGTCGACCTCAATGCCCACGCTGTCGAGGCCAAGGCCCGCGAGCTGGGTGACAACGCCCGATTCGCCGTGGCTGACATCAGTGACGAGCAAGCGGCCCAAGCGGCTGTCGATGCGGCTGTCAGCAGCTTTGGCAGCCTGCATGGGCTGGTCAACTGCGCTGGCATCGTCGGTGCCGAGAAAGTGCTGGGCAAACAGGGCCCGCATGGCCTGGCCAGCTTCGCCAAAGTCATCAATGTCAACCTGCTAGGGAGCTTCAACCTGCTGCGTCTGGCTGCGGCGGCCATGGCCGAAGGGGGTGCCGATGAAGGTGGAGAGCGTGGCGTGATCATCAACACGGCGTCGATTGCCGCCTATGACGGGCAGATTGGCCAGGCCGCCTACGCCGCATCCAAGGGCGCCATCGCCAGCCTGACCTTGCCGGCCGCTCGTGAGCTGGCGCGCTTTGGCATCCGCGTGATGACCATTGCCCCGGGCATTTTCGAAACACCGATGATGGCCGGCATGACCGAAGAAGTGCGTGCTTCCCTGGCTGCCGGTGTGCCATTCCCGCCGCGTCTGGGCCGTCCACAGGAATACGCTGCACTGGCCCGTCACATCATCGAGAACAGCATGCTCAACGGCGAGGTGATCCGCCTCGACGGCGCACTGCGCATGGCAGCCAAGTAAGGAGAGCGAACATGACCCTCGCCAATGACCCGATCGTAATCGTCAGCGCCGTGCGCACGCCCATGGGCGGCCTGCAGGGCGACCTCAAAAGCCTGACCGCGCCACAACTGGGCAGCGCGGCCATTCGCGGCGCCGTGGAGCGCGCCGGCATCGACGCTGCCAGCGTCGAGCAGGTGCTGTTCGGCTGCGTGCTGCCGGCCGGCCAGGGCCAGGCACCGGCGCGCCAGGCGGCGCTGGGTGCCGGGCTGGACAAGCACACCACCTGCACCACCCTGAACAAGATGTGTGGCTCGGGCATGCAAGCCGCGATCATGGCCCATGACCTGCTGCTGGCCGGTACGGCTGACGTGGTGGTTGCCGGCGGCATGGAAAGCATGACCAACGCCCCCTACCTGCTGGACAAGGCCCGTGGCGGTTACCGCATGGGCCACGGCAAGATCATCGACCACATGTTCATGGACGGCCTTGAAGACGCCTACGACAAAGGCCGCCTGATGGGCACCTTCGCCGAGGATTGCGCCCAGGCCAATGCCTTCAGCCGCGAAGCCCAGGACCAGTTCGCCATCGCCTCGCTGACCCGTGCCCAGGACGCGATCAGGAGCGGCCGCTTTGCCGCCGAGATCGTGCCGGTAGAAGTCACCGAGGGTAAGGAAAAACGCGTCATCAAGGACGACGAGCAGCCGCCGAAGGCGCGCCTGGACAAGATTCCGCAGCTCAAGCCTGCCTTCCGCGAAGGCGGAACGGTGACCGCAGCCAACGCCAGCTCGATTTCCGATGGTGCTGCCGCGCTGGTGCTGATGCGCCGCTCCGAAGTCGAGAAGCGTGGCCTCAAGCCGCTGGCGGTGATCCATGGCCACGCCGCATTCGCCGACACCCCGGCGCTGTTCCCGACCGCGCCGATCGGTGCCATCGACAAACTGATGAAACGCACCGGCTGGAACCTGGCCGAGGTCGACCTGTTCGAAATCAACGAGGCCTTCGCGGTGGTCACCCTGGCGGCCATGAAGCACCTCGACCTGCCCCACGACAAGGTCAACATTCACGGCGGCGCCTGCGCCCTGGGTCACCCGATCGGTGCCTCTGGCGCTCGCATTCTGGTCACCCTGCTGTCAGCCCTGCGCCAGAACAACCTGCGCCGCGGCGTGGCGGCCATCTGCATTGGCGGCGGCGAAGCGACGGCCATGGCCGTCGAATGCCTGTACTGAGGTGAACCATGCTGGTAACTGACGAGCAACAACAGATCGCCGACGCCGTGCGCGCTTTCGCCCAGGAGCGCCTGAAACCGTTTGCCGAACAATGGGACAAGGAGCACCGTTTTCCGAAAGAGGCCATCGACGAGATGGCCGAGCTTGGCCTGTTCGGCATGCTGGTGCCGGAGCAGTGGGGTGGCAGCGATACCGGTTATGTGGCCTATGCCATGGCCCTGGAAGAGATCGCTGCGGGTGATGGCGCCTGCTCGACCATCATGAGCGTGCACAATTCGGTAGGTTGCGTGCCGATTCTGCGTTTTGGCAGCGAGCAGCAAAAAGAGCAGTTTCTCACCCCGCTGGCCACGGGGGCGATGCTCGGTGCCTTCGCCCTGACCGAACCGCAGGCAGGCTCTGATGCCAGCAGCCTGAAAACCCGTGCAAAGCTTGATGGCGACCACTACGTGCTCAACGGCAGCAAGCAGTTCATCACCTCTGGGCAAAACGCCGGGGTAGTGATCGTGTTTGCCGTGACCGACCCGGACGCCGGCAAGCGTGGCATCAGCGCCTTCATCGTGCCGACCGATTCGCCGGGTTACCAGGTGGCGCGGATCGAGGACAAACTCGGCCAGCATGCCTCCGACACTTGCCAGATCGTTTTCGACAATGTGCGTGTGCCCGTGGCCAACCGCCTGGGCGCGGAGGGCGAAGGCTACAAGATCGCCCTGGCCAACCTTGAGGGTGGTCGCATCGGTATTGCTTCGCAGGCAGTGGGTATGGCCCGCGCCGCGTTCGAAGTGGCCCGCGACTATGCCAACGAACGGCAAAGCTTCGGCAAGGCGCTGATCGAGCACCAGGCCGTGGCATTCCGCCTGGCCGACATGGCCACGAAAATTGCCGTCGCCAGGCAGATGGTGCTGCACGCCGCCGCGCTGCGTGATGCCGGGCGCCCAGCGTTGGTGGAAGCGTCGATGGCCAAGCTGTTTGCCTCGGAAATGGCCGAAAAGGTCTGTTCGGATGCCTTGCAGACCCTGGGCGGTTATGGCTATCTGAGTGACTTCCCGCTGGAGCGGATTTACCGAGACGTTCGGGTATGCCAGATCTACGAAGGCACCAGCGACATTCAGCGCATGGTCATTGCGCGCAATCTTTGAAGGAGCAGACTGCATGGCATTCGAAACCATCCTGTTGGACATCCACGGCAAGGTCGGCCTGATCACCCTCAACCGCCCGCAGGCGCTCAATGCGCTGAACGCGCAGATTGTCGGCGAAATCAACCAGGCCCTGGACCAGCTTGAGCGTGACCCGAACATCGGCTGCGTGGTGCTGACAGGTTCGGCCAAGGCCTTTGCCGCTGGCGCCGACATCAAGGAAATGGCCGAGCTGCAATACCCGCAGATCTACGTTGACGACCTGTTCAGCGATGCCGACCGCATTGCCAACCGCCGCAAGCCGATCATTGCTGCGGTGTCTGGCTTTGCCTTGGGCGGTGGCTGCGAGCTGGCGATGATGTGTGATTTTATCCTGGCCGCCGACAACGCCAAATTCGGCCAGCCGGAAATCAACCTCGGCGTGTTGCCAGGTATGGGTGGTACCCAGCGCCTGACCCGTGCGGTGGGCAAGGCCAAGGCCATGGAGCTGTGCCTGACTGGCCGCCTGATGGGCGCCGAAGAGGCCGAGCGGGCTGGCCTGGTGGCGCGGATTGTGCCGCAGGCGGAGTTGGTGGAAGAGGCGCTGAAGGTGGCGGCGACCATTGCCAGCAAATCGATCCCGGTGAGCATGATGGTCAAGGAAAGCGTCAACCGGGCGTTTGAAGTTACCCTTAGCGAGGGCGTGCGCTTTGAACGTCGAGTGTTCCATGCGGCGTTTTCCACCGAAGACCAGAAAGAAGGCATGGCCGCGTTCATCGCCAAGCGCGAGGCGCAGTTCAAGGACCGTTGATGCTGGCAGGGGATTTTAGCCGGGCCTCCAGGTGCATACCTCGAGACGCCCGGCGCCAGCCCAGCCCGGCCGTCCCCAATGCTACCTCCCTGGCACCGACCAGCGGATTGTAAGCACCTGAAGCAAATTCAGCCCCATTTGCAGTTGCTCCACGCGACGTGGCGCCTTAGACTGCCGCCCCCTGTAAAAGAGTGCCGGTTGGCGCTTGAAGAATTCCGCTGCCGATGCCAAGGCGTCGGCGGCACATGAATCGCCCAAATGCACATTTTTTCATAGAGAAATCGATGACCAAGGAACAGTTGCTGGCCATGTCGGCCGATGACTACATGAACGCCGACCAGCTGGCCTTCTTCACTGAGCTGCTGCAGGCGATGAAAGTCGAAACCCATGAGCGCATCGAGCTCAGCCGCACCACCATCGAAGGCCTGGACACTCCGTCGGACCCTGCCGACGTGGCTTCGGTCGAAGAAGAGCGTAGCTGGCTGGTCAATGCCATCGACCGCGACCAGCGCCTGCTGCCACAGCTGGAAATGGCCCTGGACCGTATTGCCGACGAAAGCTTCGGCTGGTGCGATGACAGCGGTGAGCCGATTGGCCTGAAGCGCCTGCTGATCAGCCCGACCACCAAGTACTGCATCGAAGCCCAGGAGCGCCACGAGCAGCTCGATCGCCACCAGCGCCAGGTATAACCCCGCGCGCGGTGCCAAGCCCCACGGAGCAATCCTTGGGGCTTTTTGCGTTTCTCGCTGGCGCCGTTTTTGTTGCCCCGTGCGTAACACTGCTGTACCGGCATGCGCTGTTTCCTCGCCACGAGCAGGCGTATCATGGCTATATCGTTAGGGTGCTAATTAAGTTCCGGAGGGAATGATGAATAGCCGAGTCGATGTAGCTGTGATGATTGGTTCGGGGGTGCCGGCCACCCTGCAAGCGCTGGGCAAACGCATTTGCTGGGTGGTGCTGGTCAATGGCGAGCGCCGTGGCACTGCATTTGCCACCCGTGAAGAGGCGTTGGAATGCCAGGCCGCCTGGCAGCAACAACTGAAGAAAGGGCTGGCAGCCTGAAAATGTTTATTGCCTCTCGACGGGTTTCGGTGTTTTCGGGCATATTTGTCCTACAGTAATGCGCATCGGGATGCCAGGCCTTGTGTTCTTGCAGGCCCGCTTCCTTGGTTGCGCTTTCTGGCGAGTGATCTCAGGCATCACGCTTCCCACGCCGGGAATGAGCCAAACGCCTTCGGTTGAGGGCGAATCTGGCAAACCAGAGTAAAGATTCCTGCGCGCTGCATCGTCAGCGGGCACAGACATTTCGCATATCGCTTTATTACTCTTTTCGCCTATCGATAAGAAATGGCCGTGCCTCCCCGAGCTTGGGTGAGGGCGGGTTGTAACCGGTTGAGGATTACTTCATTGGCAGTCAGCACTCTTGATACCCATGCATTGTTCGCCCTGGGCGACTTGCGCGGTAAATTGGCCCAACTGTTCCAGGGCCGCTTCATCTATGTCACCGAACAGAATCCAGAAGGCCTGTACATGGCCGAAATCGACACCGAAAGTGCACTGGTGGTCGATGACAAACAACGCCTGGAGCTAAAAGTAGGCGATCATTTTCGCGCCGCCGTGTTGCCCAGCCGTGAAGGTGGCAAGCTGGAAATGCGCTTTCGCGAAATCAAGTTGAATGTGTATGGCGTGGGCGATTACGCCTTCGTTTCGGTGCCGGAAGGCGAGGGCATCGTGTTCCGTGAGGGCCAGGCCGTGATGCTGGTGTTTGCCGCACAGCAGCAAGTGCAGGAAGGCCTTGGCAAGTTGCTCAAGGCGGTGACTGGCAAGGTTGCCAAATGGCGCAAGGGTGAACTGACCACCTTCAAGGCCAGTGAGTGACCGGCGCTGACGATGCACCTGCCTCGCGAGCCGAATTTCATCGGCAGCATCAGGCGGATGCTGTGGCCGAGGCCGAACGTTTGCTGGCCAGGCGTGAAGAACTGCAAAGCACCTGGCTGAGCTGGGTGGCGGGTGAGCTCTACCGGCTCGGCCCACCGCCTTATGTCGCCATGGTCCGGCGGGAGCTGCAGCGCCTCAGCCAAAGGTGAGGCGCAACCTTCAGTTACCGCGGTCGCGACCGCTGCTAACCTCTTCGGGCACCGGCTCTTTCGACATGCGCTTACGGAACAGCGCCGCCCGGGCCAGCAAGAGCGTGGTTACCGGCACTGTGATCGACAGCAGGATCGGAATTAGCCAAGCGTGCAGCACAGGCGCGTCCTTGAGCCAGGAAAAGTAGATGATCGACGCCAGCGCCACGCACCAGGCGCCAATGGTCGAGGCCAGTGCCGGTGGGTGCATCCGCTGGAAGTAGTCTTTCAGGCGTACCAGGCCTATGGCACCCACCAGGGCGAACAGGCTGCCGGTCAGCAGTAGCACGGCAGTGACCACCTCCAGCCAGAAGGGCAGTACCAAGGTTTCGGTCATTCGATCACCTCTCCGCGCAGCAGGAACTTGGCCAAGGCAAACGAGCCGACGAAGCCGAACAGCGCAATCAGCAGGGCACCTTCGAAGTAGGTGTCACTGGCGTAACGGATCCCCAGCACCAGCATGGTCAGCATGGCCAGGATATACAGGTAGTCCAGCGCCAGCACACGGTCCTGGGCGGACGGGCCACGGAACAGCCGGATCAGCGCCAGGCCCATGGCCAGGGCGAAGATGAACAGGCTGGCGAGGACAGCATTGGCGAGCAGGCCTGTCATTGAAAGATCTCCATCAGCGGGCGTTCATAGGTGTCCTTGAAGTGCTGGATGAAGGCCGCTTCATCGTCCAGGTCGAATACATGCAGCAGCAAGACGCTGCGGTCCAGCGCCAGTTCTGACCAGACTGTGCCGGGCACCACCGTGGTGATCATCGAAAGTGCCGCCAGGCCGTGCGGGTCGCGCAATGCCAGCGGTATGTGCACGAACGCCGAGCGTGGCGGCTGCTTGCCGGCACGCAGTACGCCGCGAGCCACCAGCAGGTTGGAGACGATCACATCGATGCCGACCCGGCCGATCAGCCGGGCAATGACCAGCGGCCGACGCACATGGGCATGCTGCGGACGCAACGGTGCCATCAGCAGCGGGGCCAGCACACCGAGTGCGGCGCCCAGCAGCAGGTTGCCGGGGCTGACCGAGAGGTTCAGCAACAGCCAGAGGCCGAACAGCGAAACCGATAGCAGCGGGGCGGGGAACAGTCGGTTCATGGCTGCACCTGTACGTCGAGCGAGGTGGGGCCAGGAATCGGCCGGGCGGCCATCACGGCTTCGATGTAGGCGTCCGGCGCCTGCAGGCTGGCGGCGGTGTCCTGGGTGTAGCGCAGCAACGGCTCGGCCTTGAGGCTGAGGACCATGCACAGGCCGAGCAGGATGACGATGGGCAGGCACTCATAGCGGCGTAGCACGGGTGACGGGCGCTCTTCGGGCTTCCAGAAGCGCTGTATGCCCACGCGGCCAAAGGCGATCAGCGACGCCATGCCGGACAGGATCAGCAGTGCCACCAGGCCCCAGCCTGCCGGGCTCAACGGTTGTTCGGCCGGCACGCCCAGGCCGTGCGGGTTGAACAGCGCGCTGATAAGGTTGAGCTTGCCGACAAAGCCCGACAGTGGCGGCATGCCGATGATGAGCAGCGCGCACGCGATGAAGCTCAGGCCCAGGAAGGCCATGGTCCACGGGATGATCTGGCCGATCACCACCTTTTGCTCGTCGTCGAGGTTGATACCCTTGGGCGGGTGCAGCGACTCCAGCGGGGGCGGCATCACGTCTTCTTCTTCGTCCAGGGGCGCCTCGTTGGCCGAGCGTGAGCGTTCGACCAGTTCGGCGAGCAGGAACAGCGCGCACAGGGCCAGGGTAGAGTTGACCAGGTAGAACAACGCCGCGCCGGTCAGCGCCGCCTGGGCAAAGCCAACCGCGCCGAGCAGGGTGCCAGCCGAGACCAGGATACTGAGGGCTGCCATGCGCTCCAGGCGCTGTGCAGCCAGGATCGATACCGCAGCCATCGCCAGGGTGGCCAAGCCGCCGTATACCAGCCATTCGCCGCCGAAATGCGCCGAGGCCCCCGCCTGCCCGGAGAACAGCAGTGTCCACAGGCGCAGCACGGCATACAGGCCGACTTTGGTCATGATGGCGAACAACGCAGCCACGGGTGCGCTGGCCGAAGCGTAGGCTGGCACCAGCCAGAAGTTCAGCGGCCAGATACCCGCCTTGACCAGGAAGGCCATGGCCAGGATCGCCGCGCCGGCATGCAACAGGCCACGGTCGGCCTCTGGCACCAAGGGAATCTTCAGGGCCAGGTCGGCCATGTTCAGGGTGCCCGTCACGCCATACAGCATGGCGGCGCCAATCAGGAACAGCGACGAGGCGAACAGGTTGATGGCGATGTAGTGCAGGCCGGCGCGTACCCGGGCGCGACCCGAGCCATGCAGCAGCAGGCCATACGACGCGGCCAGCAGTACCTCGAAGAACACGAACAGGTTGAACAGGTCGGCGGTGAGGAAGGCACCGTACAGGCCCATCAGCTGGATCTGAAACAGCGCATGGAAACTGGCCCCGGCACCGTCCCACCGGGCACGGGCAAACAGCAACGCACTGAAGCCGATCACCCCGGTCAGGGTCAGCAGCAGGGCCGACAGGTGGTCCACGACCAGCACGATGCCGAACGGTGCTGGCCAGTTGCCCGGCAGGTAAACGCCGATTGACGCTGCCTGCCCCTGGGTACGCACCCACAGCAGCAGGCTGACGGCAATTGCCAGGCCGGCGAAGGTCGACAGCAGGTTCAGGCGGGCCTTGATCTGCCGGTGCTTTTCACCCAGCAGCAACATGACTGCGGCAGTGACCAGCGGCAGCAGGATAGGCGCAACGATCAGTTGACTCATTCCATTCATTCGTCACGCTCCCGGCCATCCACGTGGTCGGTACCGGTCAGGCCGCGTGAGGCCAGCAACACCACCAGAAACAGCGCGGTCATGGCAAAGCTGATGACGATGGCGGTAAGCACCAGCGCCTGCGGCAGCGGGTCGGTGTAGTGCAGCAGGTCCTGTGTGACGCCGTTCTTGATGATTGGCTCTTTGCCGATGAAGAGGCTGCCCATGCTGAAAATGAACAGGTTGACCCCGTACGACAGCAGGCACAGGCCCATGATGACCTGGTAGGTACGGGGGCGCAGGATCAGCCACACCCCCGAGGCGGCGAGCACGCCGATGGCGACTGCAATCACTTCTTCCATCAGGCGGCTCCTGCTTGGCTGGTTTTCGCCGGGTTGCCCGGGCGGTAAGCGCGCACCGACTGGTGCGCCAGGGCCGTGAGGATCAGCAGGGTCGAGCCGACCACCACGGTGTATACGCCGACATCGAAGAACAGCGCGCTGGCCACGTGCACATCACCCAGCAGTGGCAGGTGCAGGTGGGCAGTATGGGTAGTGAGGAACGGATAGCCCAGCAGCATGGCGCCGACCCCGGTCAGGGTCGCGCACAGCAGCCCGGTGCCCATCCAGCGCAGCGGGCGCAGGCTCATCTGCGCTTCGACCCACTGGGTACCGGCCACCATGTACTGCAGGATGAACGCCACCGACATCACCAGGCCGGCGACAAAGCCGCCGCCCGGTTGGTTGTGACCACGCATGAACAGGTACATCGAGACCAGCAGCGCGACTGGCAGCAGCAGGCGCACCAGCACTGCCGGCACCATCATGAAGCCCAGGGCGGTGTCGGTGGCATGCCGTGGGTTGATCAGGTCGGTGACCACGTCGGGTGCCAGCTGGCGCTGCTGCGCCGGCAGCTGCATGCTCTCTTTGGGTGGGCGGAAGCGGCGCAGCAGGGCGAACACGGTCAGCGCTACGGCCACCAGCACGGTGATTTCACCGAGGGTGTCGAAGCCGCGGAAGTCCACCAGCATCACGTTGACCACGTTGGTGCCGCCGCCTTGGGGCAGCGCACGGCTGAGGTAGAACGACGAGATGTCGTTGGGCGTTGGACGGGTCAGCATGGCGTACGACAGCACAGCCATGCCGCCACCCACCAGCACGGCCAGCAGCAGGTCGCGCAGGCGGCGCATGCGCGCACGCTCCAGGCTACCCGGTAGTGGCGACACGCCTTCGATACGCCGTGGCAGCCAGCGCAGGCCCAGCAGGATCAGCACAGTCGTGACCACTTCCACCACCAGCTGGGTCAGGGCCAGGTCAGGCGCGGAGAACCAGACAAACGTGATGCAGGTCATCAGGCCGCAGACACTGACCATGATCAGTGCCGCCAGGCGGTGGTACTTCGCCTGGTAGGCGGCGCCGATGGCGCAGGCAATGGCGATCAGCCACAGTGCGACGAACACGCCCGAGCCCGGAATTTTCGGCCGGTCGCCCCAGCTCAGCCCGCTGTAGAGCATGGGCGTGAGGCCTGCGAGAAAGGCGGCGACCACCAGCATGAACAGCTGCGATTGCAGGCGGCGAGAGGTGAACAGGCGCTCGACGCGACGCGCCAGCACCATCAGGTGAACTTGCCCGTGCTCGAACAGGCGCTTGCCGTTGAAGCGTTCGATCACCGGCGGGTAGGGAAAGCGGCCCAGGCGCAGCTGCTTGCGCAGCAACAGGTACAGCACGATACCGCCGCTCATGGCCACCAGGCTCATGATCAGCGGTGCGTTCCAGCCATGCCAGATCGCCAGGCTGTACTCCGGCAAGGTGCCGCCTACCACCGGCAGCGCCGCAGCGGCCAGCAGCGGGCCGACCGACTGGGCAGGGAAGATCCCCACCACCAGGCAGGTGAGCACCAGCAGTTCGACCGGCGCACGCATCCAGCGTGGCGGCTCGTGCGGGGTGTGGGGCAGGTCCTGGGCGGTCGGCCCGAAGAACACATCGACGGTAAAGCGCAGGGCATAGGCCACGCTGAAAGTACCGGCCAGGGTGGCGATCACGGGCAGGGTGGCCTCGACCCACGCGGTGGAACTGATGAATACGGTTTCGGCGAAGAACATTTCCTTGGACAGGAAGCCGTTCATCAGCGGCACGCCAGCCATCGAGGCGCTGGCTACCATGGCCAGGGTCGCGGTGTAGGGCACCAGGCGGATAAGGCCGCTGAGGCGACGGATGTCGCGCGTACCGCTTTCATGGTCGATGATGCCGGCTGCCATGAACAGCGAGGCCTTGAACGTGGCATGGTTGAGGATGTGGAATACTGCTGCAACGGCAGCCAGTGGGCTGTTCAGGCCCAGCAGCAGGGTAATCAGGCCCAGGTGGCTGATGGTCGAATAGGCCAGCAGGCCCTTGAGGTCGTTCTGGAACATGGCGGCGAACGCGCCGAGCAGCAGGGTGAGGGCACCGGCACCACCGACGATCCAGAACCACTCTTCGCTGCCGGAAAGCACCGGCCACAGCCGCGCCAGCAGGAACACCCCGGCCTTGACCATGGTGGCAGAGTGCAAATAGGCCGATACCGGCGTGGGCGCTGCCATGGCGTGGGGCAGCCAGAACTGGAAGGGGAACTGTGCGCTCTTGCTCAGGGCGCCGATGAGAATCAGGGGCAGCAGCACCGGGTACAGCGCATGCTGGCGGATGGTATCGCCGGCAGCCAGGACCTTGTCCAGGTCATAGCTGCCGACCACATGGCCGAGCAGCAGGGCCCCGACCAGCAGGCACAAGCCGCCTGCACCGGTCACCATCAGCGCCATGTACGCACCACGGCGGGCGTCTGCGCGGTGGTGCCAGTAGCCGATCAGCAGGAAGGAGAACAGGCTGGTGAGTTCCCAGAAGAACACCAGCTGAATCAGGTTGCCGGAAATCACCAGGCCAAGCATGGCGCCCATGAAGGCCAGGAAGAAGGCGAAGAAGCGCGGTACCGGGTCTTGCGGTGACATGTAGTAGCGCGCGTACAGCGACACCAGCGTACCGATGCCCAGTACCAGCAGCGAGAACAGCCAGGCGAAGCCGTCCATGCGCAGTACCAGGTTGAGTCCCAGGCTGGGCAGCCACAGGAACTCTTCGCGAATCACACCGCCATGGGCAACCTGGGGATACAGCAGTGCTACCTGGACGGTACCGACCAGGGCTACGAGCCCGGCAAGAATGGACTCGGCGTTACGTGCGTTGTGCGGCAGCACGGCTGCCAGGCAACTGCCCACGAACGGCAGAAGCAATAGCACTATCAATGACATAGCGGCCTATTCTGGAGAAGTTTGCAAAGATCATACGTGCCGAGGGGGTGATCACCAACACGCAAGCTGTCGCAGAATCCTACAAACAGGCTGTGACAAGCTGTTTTTTTATAACATTTGTTTACAAAGCATAGCTGCTGTTATCGACTTCACAGCTCCGCCTGGCGTTCGCCTTCATTCTGTACATCGCGTGCCTCGATGGTTTCGCGCGGTCGGCGCACTTTGAGCTCGCTCACCACCACCGCGATCACGATCAGCAGGCCACCGAGCAGTGCCACGCCCGGCAGGCGTTCGCCCGCCAGGCGCCCGACGATCCCGGCCCACACTGGCTCACCGGCGTAGATGAGCGTGGCCCGGGTAGGCGAAACCGACTTCTGTGCCCAGTTCATCGCCACCTGGATGACTGCGCTCATGGCGCCCAGGCCTACGGCGCTGCCCAGCAGCAGCCAGGAGAAGTCGGGGATACGCTCCTGGGTTGGCACGATCATCAGAAACGCCAGCAATGATGCGGTCGCCAGTTGCACCACGGTAACCCGGCGTACGTCGACCTGGCCGGCGTAGCGGCTGATCAGGATGATTTCGCCGGCGATGGCGACGGCGCTGACCAAGGTGACCACCTCGCCCTCGCTGAAATGCAGGCTGCCGCCTTCCGGCCCGGCCAACAGCATCAGGCCGATGAATGCCAGGCAAATGCCGATGCTGGGCATCAGGCCAGGCCGTCGGCCCAGCACCAGCCACTGCAAAAGCGGCACGAACGGCACGTACAGCGCAGTGATGAACGCCGATTGGCTGCTGCTGATGGTTTGCAGGCCCATGGTTTGCAAGCCATAGCCGAGCATGATCGATACACCGATGAGCATGCCGGCCTTGAGCTCGGTGAAGGTCAGCCCGGGCAATGCCCGCGCCGAGACCACGCCCACGAACAGTGCGGCTGCAGCAAAGCGCAAGCCGACGAAGAACATCGGGCCGCTGACGGTCATCACGTTGTGCACCAGCAGGAAGGTGCCGCCCCACAACATGGTGATGAAGACCAGCACCAGTTCAGCCTTGCTCAGGCGAAAGGTAACGGTGGGGGTCGGTTTGTTGCTGGCCTGGCTCATGGTCTTGCGCACTCGGAGGGGGCGGCGCACAATCGCCGCAAAGTGGGCAGTATACTGCGCAATCTCGACCAGTGAGCAATATAGTGCACAAAGATTCCGCGCATCGCGCATCGGTGCTTCAACATGTCAGCCTCAATGTGCGCCGCCTGCGCAACGCGGCTGGCATGAGCCAGACGACGTTGGCCGAGCGCTCCGGGGTTAGCCGGCGCATGCTGGTGGCGATCGAGGCGGGGGAAAAGAACGTCAGCCTGACCACGCTGGATTTGATCGCCGAAGCCTTGGGGGTGGCATTCAGTACCTTGATCCAGGCGCCTGATCGGCGTGATCCCGGGCGCATCGAAGAGCTGGCCTGGGCGGGGGAGCATCCGCAGAGCCGGGCAGTGTTGCTTGGCACCAGCCCGGCGCGGCGCGAGGTGGAGCTGTGGGCGTGGACCCTGGCGCCGGGTGAGTGCTATTCCAGCGAGGCCGATGCCGAAGGCTGGAGCGAGCAGATTTATGTGGCTGAAGGGCAGCTGACGTTGATCATCGAAGGGGTCGAGCATCGTCTGCTGGTGGGGCAGTTCCATGTGTTTCCCAGCAACTGCCGGTATGCATACCGTAATGATGGGGCGGTGGCGGTGCGGTTCGTGCGTAATGTGGTGATTTGAGCCTGCAAGCTTTGGGGCTGATGCATAGCCCCAAAGCTTTCGAGCCGATCAGCCTTGAAGCAACTCATCGGTCCTCACGACCTTGGCATAGGCAAATGCCAGCGCCGCCATCGCCGAATCATGAACCTGCGCCGCCGCTACCTGCCTGCCGTCGAACGCCAGCGGCAGGGTCGCACAGGCATCGTGCGCCACGGTCACCTCGTAACCCAGGTCGGCCGCAGCCCGGGTGGCGGCATCGATGCACATATGGCTCATGCTGCCGACGATGGTCAGGGCCTCGACGCCATGCCGGTCCAGCGTGTGCTCAAGGTCGGTACCGAGGAAGGCGTTGACCTTGTGCTTGAGCACCACCGGTTCGCCTGCTGCCGGTTCGACCTTGGAGTGGATCGCCGAACCCTGCGAGCCCGGTGCAAAGAAGGGGGCATCGGCGCTGTCGAACTCATGGCGCACATGCACCACCAGGTCGCCGCGCTGGCGTGCGGCTGCCAGCAACCGTGCAGCGTTGTCGGCCGCCTGGTCGGCGCCATCGAGGGTCCATTTGCCGCCCGGGAAATAGTCGTTCTGGATGTCGATGATGATCAGCGCCTGCTTGCTCATGCTGCCTCCTGTGGCAGTAGTCGTTGGTAGGCGTTAGTTATAGGCTGTGTGCACGAATCTGAGGATTGGCGCGAACGACACTATGCGGGCAAAAACTGACATCCCCGCCAGCCTGGACATCGGCCTGCTGCTGTACCCCGGCGTGCAGCGCGCGGCCGTATATGGCCTGGCCGACCTGTTCCTGGTGGCCAACCGGGTTGCAGCCGAACTGGGGGCTGTCGAGCTGCCGCACATTCGTGTCAGCTTCTGGCAGGCCGACGAGGCAGGGCAGTTGCTGCCAGCCCCGGATAGCTCCGCGGCGGCTGCTCCGGGCCTGGGTGTATTGATCATTCCACCCAGCCTGGAGTCGGCCCCGCAAGCCGAGCTGCTTGACCGTCACCGTGCGTCCCTGTGCCAGTTGCACGGGCGCGGTACGGTGCTGGCGTCGGTTTGCATCGGGGTGTTTTTCATTGCCGCCAGTGGGCTACTCGACGGGCGCCCGGCCTGCACCCACTGGAACTATGTGCATGCCCTGGCCCAGCGCTTCCCCAAGGTGCGGGTAGAGGCGCGGCAGCCGTTGCTGGACGACGGCGATATCGTGACCTCGGCAGGGTTGATGGCCTGGACTGACCTGGGCTTGCGCCTGCTGGAGCGATTTCTTGGGGCGACGGTGGCGCGAGAGACCGCTCGCTACCTGGCCGTTGAGCCGACGACAGCCCCCTTGCCCGGGGCGCTGTTCAGTCCGCGCCTGGACCACGGCGACGAGGCCGTGTTGAAGGTGCAACATTGGTTGCAGGGCAATGGCGGGCAGGAGGCTGACCTTGCGGCGATGGCTGCGTGCGCGGGGCTGGAAGCGCGTACGTTCCTGCGGCGCTTTCGTGCCGCCACCGGGATGCGCCCGACCGAGTATTGCCAGCAGGTGAGGGTCGGGCGAGCCTGCCGTTTGCTGGAGTTCACACGGCGCAACGTCGAACAGATTGCCTGGGGTGTCGGGTACCAGGACCCGGGAGCGTTTCGCAAGGTGTTTCAGCGCATTACCGGCCTGACCCCAAGTGACTACCGGCGGCGTTTTGCGGTATCAGGCCAGGGTGCGCATAAACCCCTTGACCTTGACTTTACTTGAGGTTTTACCCTGCTCGGCATCCCGCTGCATGCGTCCGTTACCAGGAGACCGCCGATGTCGGCCAACCCTAATGCCCTTTGGTTCACCCAGATGATCGAATACGAAGTGCCCAGCATGTGCCAGCAAGCATTGGCTCAGGCCTTGGTGGCGCGAAGCGAAGAGCTTGCTGCGCGCTGTGAAGGGCTGCAGGGGGTCAGTGTCCAGGCCAGTGACGATGGCAGCCGGGTGCTGCAATACCTGCAATGGCAATCACGCCAGGCCTGGTCGGTGGCGGCCGTGCACTTCGTCGAGGAGCCCTTCCTTGAGCTGCTGGGGCAGCATCAGGCGCGCGGGGTGCACTTTGCAGCCTACCAGACGCTGCGCAGTCTGGTTCGCGGCGCCGATGGCGGCCTGCATTGTCAGGTGGGCGAGCTTCAGGCATACCAAGGCGCGTAATGCGGGTAGCGGTCCAGTCGGGCACCGATGACCATTTCGCTGATCCATGCTGCCAGGATCGAGCTGTAGGCTTTCTGGCTCTCTTCGCTGGACAGCGCGTGATCGGCCCCGTCGACGATGCGATGGGTGAGCGAATGGGCGCTGACGAATGCCGAGCGGTAGCTCATCAGTGTGCTGTGCGGTACATAGTCGTCCTGTTCGGACTCTACCAGCAAGACGTCCCCTCCGAACTCGGCGCACGCTGCCAGTGCACGGTTGTCAGCCGGGCCAAGCGATTGCTGCCGGTAGGCGTTCAGGCGTTGGCGGTCGAGGGTTTGCTTGGGGGTGTTCCATTCGTCGTCCCAATACATGGCGGGTACCCGCAGGGCCAGCCATTTGACGGACCGTTCGCGGGTCAGCAGCGTTGCCAGGTAGCCGCCATAACTGCTGCCGATGAGGGCGATGGCGCTACTGTCCACGGCTGGATGGCTCAGCAGCCGGTCGTAGGCCACCATCAGGTCATGCAGGTTTTGTTCACGCGTGACTGTCAGGCGTTGGCTTTCGGTCTTTTCGTGCCCGCGAAGGTCGAAGGTCATGCACACGCAGCCCAGTCCGGTGATGTGCCGGGCCCGGGCCAGATCACGCTGCTGGCTTCCGCCCCAACCGTGCACGAAGAGGATGCCCGGCATCTTGCTGCCGGGGCTGACCAGGGTGCCGACAATGCTGTCGTTGTCGACTTGCAGTTCAACGGTTTCACTCTGAACGGCCATGTTCGCGAATCCGTGCAAATTTGCTGAATTGTCCGAGTTCACTGTCGTTTCCTTGGTAGAAGAGGGTGGCATCAGCGGGCAGGTCGGGCGTGCCGAACACTTCGTGGGTGGAGGCACGCACCTGCTGCAATGCCGGGTCATCGGCAAATGCCTGCAGGGCCAGCAGCTCGGCACTGCTGGCACCGCCCAGGCGCCAGGATTGCTCGAGCACACCGCTACGTAGGTGGCCTTGAGGGCTCAGGCCGCGAGCGATGTCGTAGTTGCGCCGTGAGGCGATGAAGCCAGGGAAGTGCTGCTCGGCAGCCTGCTCGTAGGTGATGGCCTGGTTGATCGCCAGACGCAGGTGGTCTTCCAGGGGGAGTTGCAGCAGCGCCTGATAGTCGCCACGTACCACCACAAGGTCGGAGCCGCCATACACCTCGATGCCCTGGTGGTCATGGGTCAGCTGTTGGGTACCGTGATAGCTGCATGTCAGCCCCGCGACGCGCACTTGGCCGACGCTGAAGGTTTTTACGTCATTGAGGTCTTCTTCGAGTACCAGCCCCCACACTGCCAGCGCCTGTTCGTCCATATCGGCCAGCAGGGGTTCCAGTGCGTCTGCAGTGCTGATGACCGCTTGTCCGCGGCCTGCGGTAGCCAGCACCGGCTTGACCCGTAGCGGGCCGTCGAGCAGCAGCAACTGTGCGGCAGTGCGCGCATCAGCTTTGCTGAACACGGTGTAGCCGCGCAGCAGGGCGTCACTCGCTTGTTGGGCGAAGGCGTCAGTCCAGCCCGGTGGGAAGCTGGCCTTGGCCGGCAACGGGTGGGAGATTGCCTTGGTCGCCATGTGGGGGTAGGACACCAGGCCGCCAAACAGGTCCTGTTCGCCAAGAATACCCAGGGCGGCATAGCGCCGGGGGTCGATCAGGGTCTCGGTGGGCACGTAGTAGTAGCCGTCGTTGGCCTTGGCCTGCTGCCTGGGCACATGTGGACAACCCAGCAGGCGGGCGAGGCCGTCGGCAAGCTTGAGGTGCACGGCATGCTCATGCTCGGGCGTATGTTCGCGGGTGTCGAGCAACACCACGCCGGTTTTCGAATGCCAGGCACTGGGCATGGTCATTTGCCTGTGGGCAGTGGGTGTACTGTGTGTGAAGCCGGCACTTTGCGGAAGTTCAGCGGGACTTGATCGGTGGTCCTGAGCGCGTTGTAGGAAGTGTCTGATTGGCGCAAGGCGTGGCGGGCAATCCATGCCGTGTCCTGGTCGTCACGATTGCAGGGTTCTGGCGGCTGTTCCATTATCGGCACATTGGATCAACCGTGATGTAGTCGCAGGAGAGCGCATGAACGTCCAGACCACCCTTGAGCAAAGCGTGCCACAGCGCCTGGCACGCGTGCGCCAGGCCATGGCGGCAGAGGGCATCGATGCCTTGCTGGTACCTTCGGCCGACCCCCACCTTTCCGAATACCTGCCCGGTTACTGGCAGGGGCGTCAGTGGCTCTCGGGTTTCCACGGCTCGGTCGGCACATTGGTGGTCACCCCCGGGTTCGCCGGGCTGTGGGTCGACAGCCGCTACTGGGAGCAGGCCGAGCATGAACTGGCAGACAGCGGCATTGAGCTGATGAAACTGTTGCCGGGCAAACCCGGGGCGTTGGAGTGGCTCGGCGATAATGTAGCGCCCGACGGTAGCGTCGCGGTGGATGGTGCGGTCCTGGCGCTGGCCTCGGCGCGACAACTGGGTGAGCGGCTGAAGACTCGCGGCGCTCGGCTGGTCACCGACAAGGATCTGTTGGGGCAAGTCTGGGATGGGCGCCCGGCGCTGCCGGGTAACCCGGTGTACCAGCATTTACCGCCGCATGCGACGGTGAGCCGAGCGGAAAAACTCGCGCAGTTGCGTCAGGGCATGCTGGCCAAGGGCGCCGACTGGCATTTCATTGCCACCCTTGATGACATCGCATGGCTGTTCAACCTGCGCGGCAGTGATGTCTCCTATAACCCGGTGTTTCTGGCCTTTGCGTTGATCAATGAGAAGCAGGCCATTCTGTTCGTGGGTCAGGACAAGGTGGACGCGCATTTGCGCCAAGTGCTGGCAGTCGACGGCATCGAGGTACGCGACTACAGCGAGGCTGGCAAGGCCTTAGGTGCCGTACCGGCCGGCAGCAGGTTGCTGGTGGACCCGGCACGGGTCACCTGTGGCCTGCTGGAAAACCGTTCGGCAGAGGTCGTGCTGATCGAGGGGATCAATCCCACCACCCTGAGCAAGTCATGCAAAGGTGATGAAGACCTGGTTCACATCCGTCAGGTCATGGAGCAGGACGGTGCTGCCTTGTGCGAATTCTTCACCTGGTTCGAGGCCAGCCTGGGCAATGAGAAAATCACCGAGCTGACGATTGACGAGCAACTGAGCGCAGCGCGTGCCCGGCGCCCGGGTTTCGTATCGCTGAGTTTCTCGACCATTGCTGCCTTCAATGGCAACGGTGCCATGCCGCATTACCGCGCTACCGAGCAGTCGCACGCGGTCATCGAGGGCGACGGGCTTTTGCTAATCGATTCGGGCGGGCAGTACCTGGGTGGCACCACCGACATCACACGCATGGTGCCTGTGGGCAACCCCAGCCACCAGCAGAAGCAGGATTGCACCCGGGTACTCAAGGGCATGATTGCCCTGTCGCGTGCCACCTTTCCGCGTGGGGTGCTGTCGCCGTTGCTCGACGCCATTGCTCGTGCGCCGATCTGGGCAGACCAGGTGGATTACGGCCACGGTACCGGGCATGGGGTAGGCTACTTCATGAATGTGCATGAAGGGCCGCAGGTAATTGCCTACCAGGCGGCACCTGCACCGCAGACGGCGATGCAGGCGGGCATGATCAGCTCGATCGAGCCAGGTACGTATCGCCCGGGGCAATGGGGTGTACGCATCGAGAACCTGGTGGTCAATCGTGAAGCCGGCAAGAGTGCATTTGGCGACTTCCTGAACTTCGAGACGTTGACACTGTGCCCGATCGACACCCGGTGCCTGCTAGCCGAACAGCTGTCAAAAGAAGAGGTGGAGTGGTTGAACCGCTATCACGCCACGGTGCGTGAGCGCCTGGCTCCGTTGCTCAAGGGGGACGCCTTGGCCTGGCTGGAAAGGCGTACCACGTCGCTATAACAGCGTATGAAAAGGGCAGCTCGTGAGCTGCCCTTTTTCTACTTGCAGATGACGATCATGCTGCGGCTGGTGTAACCCGCCGGGTTGATGCCGAACAAGTAATCGCCGGCTTCTTCATCGCTGTCGCCCGAGCGTGCGATGACCCGATAGCCGCGCGTGCTGCAAGAGCTCGCGGCTTTGCTGTAGCAGTTGTCCCACGAAGAGGAAAGGCCGGAGCAGTTGATATGCAGGCCCTTCTTGCCCCTCTTGACCTCAGTCTTGGCCGTGGCGGCACATCCAGCAATAGCCAAGATGGCCAGGATGAGAAAAATACGTTTCATTCCTGTCCTTAAATGCAGGGCCGATCAGCTGTCGTCTAGCCCTGTCGTTATCGCTTCGGTTCTTCCTGAAATTTCCCCAGCGTCCCTGTTCGGTCCAGTAGATAGCGTAAAGATGATGATTTTGTGACAGCTTAATCAGCGAGACGGGTCGCTACAATCTTTAATCCTGTCTCAAATGAAAATATTTCTCATATCAGTCTGCTGCGACGGCTGGGGCGGGCTCCTTGCGCATGGACAGCGTGGTGCCGACAGAGGCCGTGATGATTGCCAGAATCGCCAGCCATTGGGTAACCGTCAGCACTTCGCCCAAGAAAAGAAGGCCGGACAACGCCCCGAACGCCGGTTCGATGCTCATCAGGGTGCCGAAGGTGCGAGCCGGAATGCGCGTGAGGGCAACCATCTCCAGGCTGTAGGGCAGTGCTGTGGACAGTATCGCCACGCCCAGCGCCATGGGGATGACCGCGGGCGTGAGCAGCGCACTGCCCGCGTGGACAATGCCGATGGGGGCGACGAACAGTGCAGCGACCACCACGCCGAGCGCGGCGCTCTGGATGCCGTGTTCGGCCCCGGCACGCTGCCCGAACAGAATGTACAGGGCCCAGCACACGCCAGCACCCAGCGCGTAAGCAGCACCGGCCGGGTCGAGTGCCTGGCCACTGTGCCCTGCAGGCAGCAACAACAGCAAGCCGGCGATGGCCAGGGCAATCCACAGGAAGTCGATTGGCCGGCGTGAAGAGAAGATCGCAACGGCGAGCGGCCCGGTGAACTCCAGTGCAACGGCAATGCCGATGGGCACCGTTTGCAGCGCCATATAGAAGAGGAAATTCATGCCACCCAGGGCCATGCCATAGATGACCACGTTACGCAGGGTGTTGGCGGTCATGCGTACCCGCCACGGGCGCAATATAAGCAGCATGATGATGCTGGCGAAAATCAGGCGCAGGGCGGTGGTGCCTTGTGCGCCGATAATGGGGAACATGCTTTTGGCCAGGGAGGCACCCGATTGAATCGATGCCATGGCGATAAGCAGCAGCCCAATCGGGAAGAGGGTGGCGGCCAGGCTGCGGGGCTGGGTGTTCATGTCTGTGCGGCGATCCTTGGGCGGGGTGGGTGATGAGCAATATAGTGCGCAATTGATGGGGTGCGTGATAGCCCTGAAGCGCCTTCGGCATAAATATTTCAAAACATTGAAATTAAGGGTTGACCTCCTCAGAGCCGTCCCTATAATGCGCACCACTCCAACGCGGTAGCGAAGCAAAGCTAGCCACCCTGTTGAGTCAAGTGTTTGAAACTAAACGAGTTTCTCGCAAAAAACTTCAAAATAAACGCTTGACAGGCTCTGAGGAAAGCGTAGAATGCGCGCCTCGGTTGAGACGAAAGGCTCTTAACCAAACGCTCTTTAACAAATCGAATCAAGCAATTCGTGTGGGTGCTTGTGAGTACGGACTGATAGTCAAAAAGATTATCAGCATCACAAGTGGCCATGCGAGAAATCACATAGTC